>JACCDO010853132.1_pt1 | contig 20065 bp, 7 predicted proteins | sample 7446101 | NCBI WGS metagenome assembly JACCDO01 (sample SAMN15323440, study PRJNA562643) | freshwater metagenome | isolation source: river surface water | place: USA:Blue River Watershed | collected 2017-08-16
GAAGCTTCTCCGTCCAGTCCTCAGTGGCATTTGGTCGACGAATCTTAAGCAAGTCTACGATGTGGTTGACCATTGAGCCACGGGTCTCCGCGTCCCCTTCCGAATGCCAAGGTTTTCTTACAATCTTTGTACCACCAAAGGCTTGCTGCTGATTCTGCGAAGTGTGGGATCGCGGAGAATTTTGCGTATATGATAACTGGTCTTGGCCAACTTGCGTTGTAACAGCCTGATGATGTGACACGGTCTCACCGCTTGACTGTATCGCATGGGCAGTATCAGTTTCTAGAAGGATAAAAATTTGGGACAAGATGTTAGAAACTATAGAATTTAGCGAGAAATGTGTAAAATCGATATAAATAAAGCTCTTTTATTCTTACCTGTCGTCACTGAAGTAGTCGCAATCGGCGCCATGTTGTTCAAATTTCGAGTAGCATCATTGGATACATTTTCAATCAAAAGTTCTTGAACAAAAGCGCCAGACTGTACATCCTGTGCATTTTCCTTTGCGGGCGAGACAACCATAGTTCGATCTATACTGAGAATCGATAGGCTGGCAATTCGAAGAGCCCAAAAAATTGTGCACTACAGATGCCTAGTCAGAATGTACCCCCACAAATAGATGTAAGACCGTAGTCAACAAAAAGGCGTTTAAAGGTCAACAAGATTAAAAAACACGCGTGCCGCTCCCTACCTTTCGTAAAAAGAGGGATAGAAGGTTTATTCGCGATTTTGACGCCGCGAAAAAATACAAATAGGATTGAGAAGGAAAAAGGGAGTCTCTCTCTTTGAGAAAAGTATTTTCTTTGGCAATACTTTTTTCTTGGTCATGCTACATATATCAGATACTGAAAGTGCGCGAGATCGGAAAAATCGTTTGGCAGCATTGCGTAAAGCTGCCTTATCAGGTGAAATAAAGAATTTGGAAATAGACGAATCTCAATCACAAATAAGTTCAGTAGATCCGGGTATTAGCTCTGAAATTAAGATAAAATTTCGTAATTATGTACCTTATGATAGTTTTTTGGAGGAAAAGGTAAAATTTCTGGATAAAAGTGATATACATGCAAAGCGTCAGAAAGGACCTACGGGCAATGTGGTGGAGCAGAAGGGGGAACCCATTGATATTATCAAAATAGAGCTTAAAAATCTGCAGAAAACAGAGCATATTTTAAGCGAACCTAAAACAATTGATGGAGATTTGAAACAGTTAGTAGCTGGTAAGCTTCGAAAACTGCGTAAACGTACTCAAAGAGCTATTGTAGAAATTATGCGAGACAAGTTATCGAAATTTTCCCAAGAACAGCAATGAAATTCTTTTTATATGATTATCCGCATTCGAGAATGTATGTATTGTTTATTTGTAAATTAAATTGTTCATTTTGAAGATACTGCAAAATTTGTTAACTTAGCGATGCTTTTGAGACGCTTGATGTCTTTCACTGCTGCCACATTTTAAACTTTTATAGTAGACACTCTTCTTATTGAATTTAGCATGCATAATATAACAATGTAATCCTAATAAGGAAGGGTTTACCACTCATTTGGAGAACTCTTATGATATATGTGGGAACCCGAGTTTCCCACATATATCATAAGAGTTCTCCAAATGAGCATCAGACCTAACACAAAATCTTTGAATTGGACTTCTGAGTCAAGCTTATCGCTGCTGAGTTATAATTTTACGCACAATTCAAGTCTAAAACTGTGGATTGATCATGACAAGTAAAACAAGGATCAGCGTATCCAGCTCGCTCAGTAAGACCATAGATGTTGCACCTACAAGTGCTCTTGCTGGTCTTTTCAGCGAGAACAGCAAAAATCAATTTGCTCGTCTAACAAAGGCTGAAGAATTCGAGAAAAAACGGTCAGATATTACATTGAAAGTAAATTCAGTAGAGCAGAAAAAGCTAGATCTGAAAGCACAGAAAAAGTTAGAAAAAAAAGCAAAACGCAAAGGAAAAACTATGTCGGAACCTGTACCAGAAATACAAGGTGATGATTCTTATGTGTTAGAGCCAAGCATAGGCACTAAAAGTGTTGAACTGAATCCAAATCAACATGAGAAAGATTCTCGCACTGTGTTTCTGGGCAACCTTCCCATATCAGAAAACGTTAAGAGTATTACTAAATTTTGTACTGAATTCGGTGAAGTAGATTCCGTTCGATTGCGCTCTGTGCCAATAGCAGGTACTGCAGTGGACGAGGCGGGTAACCAAAATCTCGTTAAAAAAGTGTCAACAAATAAAAAATTATTTGGTACACAAAAAGGCTCTCTAAATGCTTATGTAGTTTTCAAAGATAGAAGTGCTGTTAGTCGCGCCTTAAAAGCAAATAATCGTATCATTGGTGCTAGTGACAATGCACAGGGTGCAGATGCAGGTTTGAAATCGACCGGCAAAGGGCGCCACCTGCGGGTAGACTTGGTCAATCCTACTTTGTTTGATCCCCGTAAGAGTGTTTTTATTGGAGCTCTGCCACATTATGCAGACGAAGAAGAAGTTCGTGAACACTTTGCCGCAGTTTTACCGAATGGTCAGGACGACATCGAAAATATCAGACTTATTCGTGATCCCGAAACGCTAATCGGGAAAGGTGTTGGATATCTGCTCCTCAGTAGTAATGACGCAGTCATGCAGGCTTTATCTTTGCATAAAGAGAAGTATCGCAAGCGATGGGAACTGCGAGTGACGGTGTGCGGAAAGCGCACAAAGCGCACTGAGGCGGACAAACACATTAAAGCGGGTGATAAGGCTGCGGTCACCGTGGAAGATGCGAAGCAATCAGGGAAAAAGCGCATAAGGGAAGAATCGAGCAGTGTATCCACCAGTGATAAGGATGTTGCAAGCTCTGCAGAAATTAATGTCGACGACGGAGCGGGCCAAAATAAGAAGAAAATGCGATGGCGAAATATGGATCCCGCAGATGTGCCGCAGCGCAAACCCATTGCTGTGAATGCAAGTGCTGCACTGAAGCGAATGCAGCAAAAGCAAGCAGCTCGCATCAAATCGTTGAAGACTGTAAACACGAGAAAGAAAATATTGACAGAAAGAGGTCAGATGAAAAAAGATGGCAGAAAGGGTAAGCGCCTCGGAGGTAACGTTAAAAAGGCTATGAAAGCGCAGAAAAAAGCGGGGCTCTAAGATAAGCTCTATGTTTATTAAAGTTTATACAGAGAATTGTACAATTTATCGGCTATGTGTCCTATATAATATGAATTGCTCACGGAAAACCCTCCTACGGCTCATACCTTTCTTCTTCCCCCTCCTCTTCGACGGCTATGCGGGAAAACTGGTAGCTTAAGGGCTCGCGAGGTTTAAGTTGCACTTTTGTTTCGCTAAAGCTATTCGTGCGAGGAGTCATTTTGCTAATTTCTATAAACGAATTTCCTCGTCCGCTTTTTTCCAATGACACATGAGGTGAGGGTGGAATGCCCAATTTGAGTAGCAAGGATCCTCTTATTTGCTGCGGGGATCGATATAGTTTGTTTTGCTCACGCGAAACGCGGCTGTCGAAAAGCGCACTTAGACCTTCTATTTGGTTCAAACCCATATATTTAGTTTGCTTACGTTCAGCCATTCTTGTGGTTCTTAGGCTGGCCGTTTCTTCCGCCTCGTCGCTGTCTCCGCATAGGCCGTGAGCCACACTGATAATTTGCGCTGCAAATCGATACACAATCAGACCCGCCATGATGATGACCAGTCCTGCCACGTCGTATTTCGTAAGAGGCTTGTGTCCCGGCATAAAACTCATAGAAAATGCCAGATTGCTTAGAGGCACCATAATTGTCGACGACATCCACAATATATTTGACGAACCATATTTCAACACCACAACTATTAGAATATTATAGATGACATTGAAGAATAGATACAGATTGACATAGAGTGGAGACATAGAACAATCATCCGGAGTCAATGTTGGGTGACTATAATCTGTGACGGAATTTATTCCGAAATAGCATCGCAAGCCACCATACATATTAGGCATGATGTCCTCCGTGGACATGTTGATTGCCCAAGATGAAGGTAATGTCAATGGAATAGAAAACAAAAACTGATACAAAGCTACCCAGCCATTTAAATATACGACATCTATTTCAGTTTCTCCCAGTGCCTTTTCTTTATACACGCTTGAAAGCACCATAGGAACACAGCTTACTACCATGATCACTATCCAGAGCAATTGGTTCGACGTTGAAGCGGTATTATTAGTTCCCTGATCCTCCGATTGAGTGTCACTATTTGATGGCGCGGGAGCTGCTAGCTGGGGAATCAAAACTACAGCGATTCCAAGCAAAACGACCAGGGCCCCCATATATTGCGACTTGCTGTACGTCGCTCCCAGAGTGTACACTGAAATGGCCATGCTAATTGGTATCGCAGATTGCTGAATTAAGACTATAGTGCCTCCATTAGAGATGTAATTAACCGCATATGTCTGCATAATACCTGCAAGTGAATCATAACCACCCATAACTGCAAATTTTAATTTTGGAATATCCAGTTGTTCTTGAGCAATAGCGCCTCGCCGTACCATAGGCAAGATATAAGCGAAGCACATTGGTATATACATACCCACACTAAGCAAGTTTGTAAAGGCAGGGTAATTGTGCATCGGATAGGTCATGAGCCGACCGAACAAGCGATTTCCTAACTGAAATATCATCATTGCAATGAAAGCGATGATAAGCGTCATACCTTTTGCATCTTCTTCTTCAGCTTCTGTGTTGACTTTCAACGATTTTTTTTTAGCTGACGCTTGATCCTGAGTTTTAGTATTTTCTCGTCTCACGACACTCTTATTTAACAGATCTGTCTTCTCATTGAGCACCTGTGCGAGAGCATCTTTTGCTTTGCTCATGATATGTAGTAAAAAGATGGGATATGAAATCTACAAACACAGATTAGGATCAAACAAGTAGATTTAAATGCATGACGACAGAAGCGGGATAGAAACACAATCACTCGTGTTAGGGAGACTTGAAACTTGATGTGCTCGTGCAAAGGTTTGAAAGACTGTGGGAACTGGGATATGTGGGCTAAAAACGACAAATGTCTTAGAGGGTGAATAGTGGATGTACTAAGCTCGACTGAGGATTGTAAAATTAAAAATCAATATAGTAGTGGAGATTTGCTTAATTTTGAAGCTTGTATTGCTCATTCTGTTGAATTCCTTATACTAGAGCTCTGTATCACCAAGACTTAAACTCCAAATGCGTGCGAATTATGGGCGTGAACATGAGGTCACAGCAGGTGAAGAAAAGCGCGGAGGAGTAGAAAATAAGATGCAGAAGACGTTTATGAAATCTTCTATGACGATGCGAAAATTAAAAACCGGTCAGTCTGAGCCCGGTGCAACATTGGCTCAGCGCGATGACAACTCTCCAATCGCTGTGATTGAAGTTCTTGACAATGCTGCATATTCGGAGATGCTGCGAGACACGGAGCGATCTTCAAAGTGCGTATTATTATGGTTATTTGTTTTGATTGTCGTTGCATTTTCATCTTGTTTAATTCATAGCTTTCTGACTAACGACTTCACTTCACTTTCTTCCTCTCTAATGTGTTGGGCAGTCTTTGTGTGAATCAAGTGGAACTCTCTTCTGATATTGTGCGTAGCAAGTCGTATGATAGCACTTCTTTCTTATTGAACCAGTCGGTCACGACACATCTTTTGAATACACCTACTGCTTACAGCGTAATTGATAGAGACTCCTATTGCACACCTTGCGATAGGATTGCGCGATCGTATGCGCATGGTGCAGGAGGATTGACCATGTCTCATGCGACTAAAATTGCGCGCGCTTTAATCAATAAAAGTGAAAAAGCAAAGGACGATGAAAAAGAACCCAAGCACCCTAAAATTGTCGGCTTTCAGCTTGCTGCCACCGCACCCGATGCATTTAATGCACCTGCCCGAATCGCACAAATAGCTATGTCTGAAACGGGCAAGCCGCCACAGAAGCCGAAACCGGAAGACCCTCCAAAGGCGCTACCATCTCAGGGTTCTCCCCTGGCTCTGCGTGAAGAGCATCGGCTCCTTAGAAGTCAACCTAATTATATTTTGCGAAAGCCTTTAGATCCTTGGAAAGAATCTGATGAAAGCAAAATGGGTATGCGCGACTTCGATGCATGGAACCCTGCCTCCTTGGAAGACGGTGAGTGGAAGGCACCTGTTAAGGAAAGCACTGAGGCGCTGTCCTCCAAGTTAATTCGCAAGGCCAAGGCGACGAAAGCCTTTTGGGAACGCGTTGTTGAGATTGTACGGAACGGAGTCGAAACCGCCACGGGCTCTAATCATACAGTACCCGTTCCAGATCTGACGCAGAAGAAGTTGGAGCAAATCATTCGCAGGATAGCGACGCATCCGCACTTCTTAGATAGCCAACTCATGCAAGATGCATTGGGCACGGAAGTTAAAAAGGTACGGCTAGATTTCCAGTATTTCGCTGCAGAAGCCTCTCTGGCTTATCACATCAAAGATTCGGTCGTCGCGATGATGATGGGCATCAGCACAGACGACCTATATGACACCACTGCCACGCATCTGTGGACCAACAAGGAATACATGTCTAAGGAGTGGCGCGTTTTCAGAACGACAGGAATCAGTTCCAAGAAAATGCTTCGTACATTCCGCAATATTGCAAGCGTATTGCATGTCGCAGACCGAATCATGTTGGAGATCCAATACGCTTGGTTGGATGCCAGCTTGCCTGTGTCGTGGTGGGAGAACATCCACAAGATGTACATGAAGTGCCCATACACGACACTGCTCTTTACAGATGTAAACCAACCGCAATTTAAGTTGCAGCTTCCTTTACAATTAGACGACTTTGTTGGACACATCGAAGGCCATGGAAAAGACATAAGGGAGGCAATGATCGAATTTTGGTTAGTTTCTATCGGAATGAAGCTCAACGATACAATCGACAGTTTACCGAGTGATGCAGCAAGCCAGACGTCCAGCAATATTTTATTAGATCCGGAGGAGCATGAAGAAGAAGCGGGAAAAGATTCTGCTCTTTCAACTCCCTTTCAGCAATTCAACGCGAAGCAAGCTGCTGCAAACGCCCTTACGAACCGCTTGGCTATCGAAGGTCTACATGGAACATCTTCTGCTAAGGAAGCGGCAAAAGAGCATAAAAGCGCTCGCAAGAACGTGGCTGAGGCTCTAATGGACTCGGCGGTGGTTTTGCTTTCCAGACAACTTCGTAGCATGTGTGAAAAGTCTCTACATGCACTGCGCGACCTGTTTGAAGATTTAAGCAAGCCTAATAGCACTACGTACAGTATTTTTACCGTTAACCTCCGTCTACGAAAGAAAAGCACCATGGAACTCACAACTGACTTCAGTGAACCCGTAGAAGTTTGTTTGCAGCCCGACTTATCTGAAATCAAATACGCCATGTACACTTGCATTACGTCGCTAGTAGGCAACAGTAGGAACTTTCCAAGACCCGAGCAGGTAATTGGCATGAGTTTCGGTGGTAAAAATAGCGCGATGTGCCATAACTTGATGACTAGTCTTCGCCATAAAAAGATGAACGAAAGCAGTGTTGCAGTTACGGACGAAGTTGTGCGACAAACGACGCACCGCATTAACGACTCGGTTAGTGCTTACTTCGATGCCCCCATCTCATTGCTAGCGAATTTTGCTGTTTTGGAAAGCCTTCTTTCCGGAGCTGAAACCAAAAAAGTAATGAAGGCTATTAGTGAGTGCATCAACACGCAAGGTAATACTGTGGAATGCCTCGCTATCTTAAACGATGTTTGTAATGATTTGGAGGCGATGATGGAATTAATCAAGACCATTGTACCTGATACGTGCACTTTCCCCATGTTCGAGGTGCGTTGCTTGGACTTAAAAGATCAATTAACGAAGCAAGTTAAGTACTTGCACAGTCAAATTCTTGAGGCTATTTGCGAGGAAAACAGACAGCATATGGTTCTCATCGGCGGCACCTACAATGACATTGCAAATACGTTGATTGCTGAAGCGTCTGATAGCAGCGAGCTGAAAGCGCTGCAAGACTTCACAAACAAAGCTGCTGTGACCCTAGGCGACTTGTACGACCAGTATGTCAATTCTTGTTTTGAAAGAATTCGATTTGCATTGAATCACAAGTACAAACTACCTCGTGATGATATACAGATTATTTACACCACTTTCAATTGGCCCCTTAATATTCAGTCATATCTTAAGCGCTCTTTCGAGTCTCAGGCCACTCGCAAAAAAGAGCTCGAGGAGTTATTGGAAGAGGACCAGCGAAAATTAGAGACGGATTGCAATGACATCAATAAGCGTGTAGAGCTCTTGGCTGAAGTCAGCAACCCAATGGAATTCCGCAAATGCTGTGAGCGAATAGCAGCGATGCGAAAGGATTTGGACATAAAGCGAGCTACAGCTGAAGAAGTTGCTGAGCGAGAGACGCTGCTGGATGTGCCTCATACGGACCATCTCACGAAGTTGGAAGAGGTTGCTTCCAACTTGGAGCCGCTAGAACGGTTATGGACAAATGCGAAGCTTTTCATTGAGAAGTCTCGCGCTTGGAGTGAGACACCTTTACACGAAGTCGACCCTGAGGATGCGGAGAGGACGTCTGAGGACATTTACCGCACGTTCGTTAAAGCAGTCAAAGAGTTCGATAAGTTGGGTGAGAAGCGTGCTAGTGCAAAACGAATGGCAGAGACGCTGCAAGCCGAAGTGAAAGAGTTCATTAACGAAAGTGTGCCGCTGATGCTCTTGGTATGTAACCCTGGTATGCGTGAAAGGCATTGGACGGATATCGAGGGTTTGACGGGTGTTTCGGTACCGAAGGATCAGACGCTAAATATGGCCGCAATGCTTGAAATAGGCTTAAATGGTTATACCAAAGAAATCGAAGACATTTGCATCTCTGCTTCCAAGGAATATGGTCTTCAGATGGCCATGAACAAAATGGAGAAGGAATGGGATAATATGACTTTCGAAACCAAGGAGTATCGTACGACAGGCACTCGCATTTTAGCCGGGATCGATGAAATTCAAATGCTACTGGATGATCAAATCGTTAAAACACAGGCTATGAGAGGTTCGCGTTTCATCAAACCTTTTATCGCACAAATTACTCGCTGGGAGGAAACTTTGACATCTATGCAGGATATTTTGGACAACTGGCTTAAAGTGCAATCTACATGGTTGTATCTAGAACCTATCTTCAGCTCAGACGACATTATGCGTCAGATGCCCACAGAAGGAAAAATGTTCCGCGCAGTGGACAATACTTGGCGTGTATCTATGGCGCAGACATTTCAGGAGCCTTCTTGTGTCAAAGTAGCCCGCAGACCGGGATTCCTGGATTCCTTGATTGAGGCCAATGCAAAGCTCGAGCAAATTCAAAAAGGATTGAACGATTATTTGGAAACCAAACGCTTGGCCTTCCCTCGTTTCTTCTTTTTGTCGAACGACGAATTGTTGGAAATTTTAGCTGAAACTAAAGATCCATTGAAGGTTCAGCCTCATTTGAAGAAGTGCTTTGATGGCATGGCGTCATTGCAATTTCAATCCAATCTTGATATAACAGCTTGTTTTGATCCGAAAGGCGAGAAGCTGGAGTTCCCTTATGACAAAGTCAATCATAAGAAAATCAATCCAAACGACTCCGGAGGCAACGTGGAAAGATGGCTGATCGAAGTAGAGGCCATGATGAAAAAGAGCTTGGCGTACACTATCGACTTTTCTATGAAAGATTCCATGAAAACAGAAAGAATCGAATGGCTCAGTCGCTGGCAAGGGCAAGTCATTATCTGTGTTAATCAGACGAAATGGGTGATCGAAGTGGAGAAAACACTGCTTGAGGGTGGAACTGGCAAAGGCTTGTTCGGCCTTTGGAAGTTCTTGTGTGATGCACTTATGGACACTGTTGCATTGGTGCGTGGCGACATTCCCAAGGCTTTGCGAGTAGCTGTCGGATCTTTAGTGGTCATGGACGTGCATAATAGAGATACCGTGCAGCAAATGGCTGAGCTGAAAGTCCAAGCTAAGACAGACTTCGATTGGCTGGCGCAAATGAGATATTACTGGGATAACAAAGGTGAATCTGCACAAACTGGAATGCCAGGAACTACGCAATGCAAAATGATCAATGCGGTCATCTTATATGCCTATGAGTATATTGGGAATCAGGATAGACTTGTGATCACGCCTCTCACTGATCGTTGCTATCGAACATTAATGGGAGCGATCCATTTGAATCTAGGTGGCGCCCCCGAAGGTCCTGCTGGAACTGGTAAAACAGAAACGGTGAAAGATTTAGGCAAAGCCATTGCCATTCAGTGCGTCGTAACGAACTGCTCCGATGGTCTGGATTATTTGGCCATGGCCAAGTTCTTCAAGGGTCTTGCATCAGCTGGTTCTTGGGCTTGTTTTGACGAGTTCAATCGCATTCAGCTTGAAGTGTTATCAGTCGTGGCACAGCAGATTATGCAGATTCAAATCGCTAAGTTGAAGAAAGTAGATCGATTTATCTTTCAAGGTACGGAGTTGTCCCTTAAGTTGACGTGTTGTCCTTTCATCACGATGAACCCAGGCTATGCTGGGCGCGCTGAGTTACCTGACAATCTTAAAGTTCTTTTCAGAACCGTGGCTATGATGGTTCCTGACTACGCGATGATCTCAGAAATCATTCTTTATAGTTACGGATACACCACTGCCAAGCCCTTGTCTGTCAAGATTGTGACAACATATAAGCTTTGCTCTGAACAGTTGTCCTCGCAAAGTCACTATGATTACGGAATGCGTGCTGTGATAGCTGTGCTACGCGCTGCAGGTAATTTGAAGAGGTCTGATGGCCATTTACCAGAGGACGTGCTTGTGCTCAGATCTATCATTGACGTAAATTTGCCGAAGTTCTTGTCGCCAGATGTGCCGTTATTTGCTGGTATCACAAGCGACCTTTTCCCAGGTACTGTGATTGAGCCACCAGACCGCGACAACATGAGAAAGGCATTTGATGACGTCTGTGCGAAACGCAGTTTGATTAATGTCGAGTACTTCTGGGAAAAAGTCGTGCAAATTTACGATATGATGGTCGTCAGGCACGGTTTTATGATTGTAGGCTTACCTTTCTCAGGTAAGAGTTCTGCTTGGAAAGTTCTCGGTGATACGCTCGGATTGTTAAAAGACCGATTCCCGAGCGATCCCCGCTGGTCCAAAGTTCTGCCGATTGTTCAGAATCCCAAGTCGATTTCTATGGGCCAACTTTACGGCATGTTTGATCCTGTATCTCACGAATGGACTGATGGTATTCTGGCTATTAACTACCGAAATGCGGCGAGTAATAAAGTAGGTAATCCGGAGGATCGGAAGTGGATCCTCTTCGACGGGCCCGTCGATGCGCTCTGGATCGAGAACATGAATACCGTCTTGGACGACAACAAAAAGCTTTGTCTCATGTCAGGTGAGATTATTGCCATGACCGATGTCATGAGCATGATGTTTGAACCGATGGATTTATTGGTAGCCTCCCCCGCTACAGTTTCAAGATGCGGCATGGTATATATGGAACCTGAAAGGTTGGGCTGGAAACCTATTTTACAAGCGTGGATCTCGAAATGGGATACCAAGGGCCAATTCCGAACTAATCTTCCAGAGGATGCCATTCAACTGACATTGTTTAAAACGGATATAGTGCATATTCAGGCCCTGTTCGACTGGCTGTGCGATCCATGCATTTGCTATGTCCGCAAAGAAATGCAGGAAATGTGTGCGACGGTAGACACCAATCTCGTGACTTCGCTGTTGGGTATCTTCGAGGCGTTAATCAGTCAAGCTTTCGTCAAATTTCGTAATGCAGAAACGGGTCATGATGAGGAAACAACTGATGCGAGAATGGCCAAAGTTCGTCTCCAAGATATCGAGTGCATTTTCCTTTTTGCTCTGGTGTGGTCTGTGGGCAAAACAGGCACCCAAGAGTCTCAAACGAGATTCAGCAAGTTCTTGGGAGATGTCATCACATCTGTAGATTGTCTCGAATCTGACTATGTGCAGGTTAACAACGCTCTTCTCGTTAGGGAATGGAAAAAACCCGACTTTGCAATCGCGACTCAGTTTAAAGGGTTGTTCCAACTCCCGATGCCGATTCGCAGTGATTACTATGAATTTTGCTATTTGCCTATGGAGAGCAAGTGGAAGCTGTGGTCAGATTTGATGCCTGATTATCACATCCCGGACGGTTCCGAGTACAGCACCATAGTTGTTCCCAATGTGTCATCCACACAGTTCGGTTATATGCTGCAATTGCTTGTTCCCATGAAGAAGCATATTCTCTTCTGTGGTCCTACAGGCACTGGCAAGTCTGTTTACATCATGAATACTATAACCAAAGTCATGAGCCAGGAAAAATTCAAGCCATTGTCTTTGGGATTCTCTGCAAAAACATCTGCGAACATGACCCAGGAAATCATCGACGGCAAGATCGACAAGCGCCGAAAAGGTGTGTATGGCCCCCCATTGGGTAGTCAAACGATCATCTTTGTCGATGATTTAAACATGCCGCAAGTAGAATTCTATGGAGCGCAGCCGCCAATCGAGCTCTGCCGCCAGCTCATTGACAGCGGCGGATGGTATGACTTGAAAGAGAAGGTGTGGAAGAGCATTGTCGACACGACCATGGTCACTGCGCAAGGACCTGCAGGTGGTGGCAAGAATGTTGTAACTCCGAGATTCATTCGCCATTTCCAAATTTTCTGCTTTGCAGAGTTTAATGATGTCACCTTGAAAAGAATTTTCAATACCATCGTCAAGTGGCATTTCGGTATGACTGATGCCAAAGGACAGAGCTTCGACAGCTCAGTTCGTGGTTTGGGCGAAGCCGTCGTAGAGGCCACATTGGACATGTACAAGTCCGCTATGCTTAACTTGCTCCCAACTCCCGAGAAATCGCATTACACGTTTAATCTGCGCGACTTTAGCCGCATCATTCAAGGTGTGTTGTTGAGCAAACCTAACGAAGAGTTTAAGAGCAAAAATCTCATCCGTCTATGGACGCATGAAGCTTACCGCGTCATTGGTGACCGTTTGGTCATGGATTCAGACAGAGAATGGTTCTTCGGTCACGTTCAACAGATTTGCACCAAATATTTTGGAGCGCCATTTTACGACACGTTCAAAGGGCTTGACATTGAAGGTAAGAAAGAGCTGGTTTTCTCCGATATGCGAAGCTTGATCTTTGGCAGTTTTATGTCGGAAAACGTCGGAGAGGTTTATGCGGAGATAACCGACCGTGCTGCTCTCACTGCCAAGATCGAATACTACTTAGATGAATTTAATCAACAGTCCAAGAAGCCTATGGATTTGGTCATGTTTTCGTTCGCCATCGAACATGTCGCAAAAATTTCTCGCATCTTACAAATGCCTGGTGGAAATATGCTTTTAGTAGGCGTGGGTGGATCTGGGCGCCAGTCCGTGACTCGTCTTGCATGCTTCATCGCAGGCTGCAACGTGTTCCAAATAGAAATTTCAAAGAATTATACTAACGTCGAGTGGAGAGAGGATTTAAAGACAGTTTTGCGCTCAGCTGGTTGCACTGCCATCGCTCAGACATTCTTGTTTTCAGATACGCAAATTAAGAACGAGACATTCGTGGAAGATATCAATAATATGTTGAACTCGGGGGAGGTTCCCAATATTTTTCCTTCCGATGAAAAGGCTACGATTGTAGAAGCCGTTCGTCCATTTGCAAAGGCTGTTTTTGGAAAAGCTGCTGCAGATATGAGCGCTCAAGAGCTATATGCTTTTTTCATCACCCGCGTAAAGCAACAGCTGCATATTGTGCTAACCCTTTCGCCAATTGGAGATGCTTTCCGTGAACGCTTGCGCCTCTTTCCCGCTCTTATCAACTGCTGCACCATCGATTGGTTTACCGCATGGCCTTCAGACGCACTATTGGCTGTCGCACAGAGATTCCTGTCAACTGTAAAGTTTGATAATGCGCAGACGGGCGAGCAGATAGTGGATCTATGTCAGGTGTTCCACACAGATGTGCGCACTCTAAGCGAAGACTTCAGGAACACGTTGAAGCGCATCAATTACGTAACTCCGACGTCTTATTTAGAATTAATTACTGCGTTTAAGGCTAACCTGGATAAAAAACGCATTGAAGTTTCCAAAGCCAAACAGCGCTACGAGATAGGTCTTGACAAGTTGGCTTTCGCAGCCGAACAGGTAAACACCATGCAAGGCGAATTGGCAGACTTGCAGCCGGAATTAATCGAAAGTGCGGCCCAGACTGAGGTATTGATGAGTCAAATCGAGGAAAAAATGCCTGGTGTCATGGCTACTAGAAAAGTGGTGGCAGCTGAGGCCGCAGTGGCGCAGGGTGAAGCCGACATTGTCGGTCAGCAAAAAGCGAGTGTAGAAGCTGACCTCGCCGAAGCCATTCCTGCATTAGAAGCCGCGGTAGAAGCGTTGAACACGATTAAACCTACTGATATTAATGAGATCAAAGCGCTTGGCAAGCCGCCGGAAAAAATCAAGCTGGTGTGCAAAGCTGTGTGCATTTTGTTAGATATCAAGCCTAATCGTATTCCCGATCCAGATGATCCCACAAAGAGAATTATGGACTACTGGGGTCCCAGCCAGAAAATGCTTGCTCAGGCGAATTTCATTCAATCGCTTATGAACTACGATAAAGATAATATGAACCCCAAGCTTGTGCAAGAGATTCAGCGCGATTTCGTCGAGCATCCTGACTTCGTTCCCGAGATCATCGCCAAAGCCTCCAAAGCCGCAGAAGGCATGGTGCGCTGGGTGCTAGCGATGGTCACATATGACCGTGTTGCCAAGATTGTCGCTCCCAAAAAAGCAGCATTAAAAGAAGCGGAAGCAAAGCTCGCTGTCACTCTGGCTGCGCTCAAAGAGAAAACAGATGCACTCAAGGAGGTCGAGGATGACCTTGCAAATCTGGAGAGATCTCTTGCCGCTGCAAAACAGAAAAAATTCGATTTGGAAACTCAGGCCAACAATTGCGGAGTTAAAATCGGCAGAGCCAATGAGTTGCTAGATGGGCTCGGGGGTGAGAAAGAGAGATGGGGCAAATTCGCAGCGAATCTTGGGGATCAATTTACCCGCTTAACTGGCGACGTCCTTATTTCTGCAGGAGTTCTAGCTTACTTGGGCCCATTCACAGCCAAGTACCGCGAAAAGCAAATGTTGGAGTGGGTAACGCTCTTAAAAGAAAGAGGAATCCCGTGCTCAGCAAAGCCGAGCCTCACCACCACTCTTGGCGACCCTGTCCGAATCAGGCAGTGGAATATCGAAGGTCTTCCTACTGACTCTTTCTCCATTGATAATGGCATCGTTGTGTTTAGTGCGCGCAGATGGCCTTTAATGATTGATCCTCAGGGCCAAGCGAATAAGTGGATTCGAAATATGGAAAAGGCGAACAACCTACAAATCGTTAAGTTAACGAATCCGAATTATTTGCGCTCTTTGGAGAATGCGATTCAATTCGGCGCTCCTGTGCTGATGGAGAATGTGGGCGAGGAGTTGGACCCTTCATTGGAACCCCTGCTTCAAAAGCAGCTGTTCAAACAGGGTGGTGTTAATTGCATACGTCTAGGCGACTCAACTGTGGAGTACTCTGACTCTTTCCGTTTCTACATTACAACGAAGCTAAGAAACCCACATTACTTGCCAGAAATCAGCGTGAAAGTTACTCTTCTGAACTTCATGATTACACCTGAAGGTCTGCAAGACCAGCTGCTGGGCATAGTAGTGTCCCAAGAAAGACCCGATTTGGAGGAGCAGCGTAACGCTTTGATCGTCGAGTCTGCTGGCAACAAGCGGCTCTTGAAAGAAATCGAAGACAAGATCTTGCACATCATGTCTACTTCAAGCGGAAATATTTTAGAAGACGAAACTGCAATTACTACTCTAAAGCAATCCAAAGTATTATCTGATGAAATTTCCGCCAAACAGGCTATCGCAGAAGAGACTGAATTGAATATCAATCAAGTTCGTCAATCCTATTCTCCTGTGGCTTACAGTTCTCAAGTGCTATTCTTTTGCATTGCAGATCTGGCCAATATCGAGCCTGTGTACCAGTATAGTTTAACTTGGTTCATTGCCCTGTTTATCACTTCCATCAAGAACTCCGAGCGGGGACGAGACGTTGCAAAACGTTTGGAAAATCTAGATGAACACTTCACGTTCTCTCTGTACCGCAATGTCTGTCGCTCTCTCTTGGAAAAAGACAAATTGCTATTTTCGTTTTTGCTGGCATCCCGCATATTGAAAAGTAAGAACTTAATCGACCCTGCGGAATGGTTCTTCTTGTTGACCGGCGGCATGGCTATGGAGATCACGCAGCCTAATCCTGCTCCTGACTGGTTGTCCGCCAAAGGATGGGAAACGGTTGTAAAGCTCGCCGAGCTGCCAAAGTACAAGACCTTCGTTTCAGATTTTATTGAGAATTTGGATGGCTGGAAGAAGATTTACGACTCCTTAAGCCCTCAAGAAGATGACTTGCCTGGGATCTTCAGTGATCGAAGCCTCGGCGTTGGACTTCTTTGTGCTCTGCGTGCCATAAGACCTGACAAAGTTGTGCTTGGTGTGCAAAGATTTGTAATGGAGAAAATGGGAGACAAGTTTGTAAAACCTCCTCCTTTCGATTTGCAGGCCTGTTATAACGACTCAGCCTCCACGGTTCCTCTCGTCTTCATTCTCACGCAGGGATCCGACCCTATGGGTGCTGTGCTCCATGCTGGAGATCAGCTGAAGATCATGGTCGAGCCCATGTCTCTCGGGCAGGGACAAGGGCCTAAGGCAGAAAAGCTGATCAAGCGAGCCAAGGAGAAAGGTTTCTGGGTCGTGTTGCAAAACTGCCATCTCGCTCCTTCCTGGATGACCACGCTAGAAAAGATCTGTGAGGATTTGGACCCTGAGGAAACACACGCAAATTTCCGCCTGTGGTGCACTACTTATCCGAGCGATGTTTTCCCTGTGTCTGTCCTGCAAAATGGTGTGAAGATCACGAAAGCACCTCCTAAAGGTGTCCGAGCGAACCTGTTAGGATCTTACAACGTCGCCCCAATTGCTGAAGACGCTTTCTTCAATTCATGCAGCAAGCCTTATGAGTTCCGCCGCCTGATTTTCGGCCTATGCTTCTTCCATGCGCTGGTGCAAGAGCGCCGCTTGTATGGCCCGCTTGGGTGGAACATTCCCTATGAGTTCAACGAGTCCGACATGCGCATTTCCGTTCAACAGTTGCTGCTTTTCCTAGATGAAAATGACTTTGTGCCATTCAAGGCGCTTATCTACACAGCTGGTGAGTGCAATTATGGAGGGCGTGTAACTGATGACAAGGACCGTAGAACACTCTTGTGCATTCTGAAGCGGTTCTATTGCGCAGAATTTTTGGATGCATACCACGACATTTCCCCTGGAGGGATTTTCGTGTGTCCTCCTGATGGATCTCGAGAGTCATATGTAGAATTCATCGACCAGCTTCCACTTGTCGCTGCGCCTGAAGTCTTTGGGTTGCATGAAAATGCAACCTTGACTAAGGACCAGAACGACACGAATGCCCTGTTAGACTCAATGGTGGAAACAGATGGCGGCGGCGGGAGTGGCAGTGGCACTGGCGGCCCTACCAAGGATGAGATTATCTTATCTTTGGCTGCAGATATCTTAGCCAAATTGCCTCCGAACTATGATATGGAGTTCGCCCAACTGAAGTACCCCGTAAAGTGGGATGAAAGCATGAACACAGTGCTGTGCCAGGAACTCATCAAGTTCAATGTGCTTCTGTCACTCATGAAAAGCAGTTTAGTGAACATTCAGAAGGCAGTTAAGGGTTTAGTAGTCATGAGCAAAGACTTGGAAACTTTCGGCGCGCAGCTCTTTGTAAACCGCACACCCGCTCTTTGGAAAACACGCTCGTATCCGTCCCTGCGACCTTTGGCTGGATATGTGGCGGACCAACAAAAGCGCCTGGAGTTCTTCGCCGATTGGCTGAATAACAAGCCTCCTTCCACGTTTTGGCTGTCTGGCTTTTTCTTCACGCAAGCGTTCTTGACCGGAGCTTCGCAAAACTACGCGCGTCGATACACCATTCCCATCGACGATGTGGTGTTCGACTTCGTGATGAAAGACGAGGAATGGAACGAGCTGCCTGTAGCACCAGTAGACGGCGTGTACACGTATGGTCTGTACTTGGAAGGTTGCCGTTGGGACAAGAAAACACATGAGTTGGCAGAGTCGTTGCCCAAGATTCTTTTCGCCTATGCACCGACGATGCATTGGGTGCCCTACCGTCGTGCCGACATACCTGTATATCCGATGTACTTGTGTCCCGTGTACAAGACCTCGGACAGAAGGGGAGTGTTAGCGACGACAGGACATTCTAGCAACTTTGTGTGCTTTATCAACATGCCCAGCACCGTCTCGCAGGACCACTGGGTTGAGCGAGGTGTAGCCATGCTTACGCAACTAGATGATTGAGTAAAGATATTAATGTATGTAGTTAGCAGAATAATTCATACTTTACGTATAAATATTTACAGAGTTATGTATTCCTCTTTTAAAGCTCTTCTGTATGCTGCTTTAAACAATCATTTTGGTATCATTTCTGTACCATCCTGGGCACTGCAGCAGCTTTTGCGCTAACATTTCCGTGCTCGCGCATTCATCCAGGTGTATACACTTACTGCCGTCCTCTGTTGCTAGATCTTTATCGTGTGCTGAGTTGACATAAAATTGCAGCGCTTGATCGCTGAACCAATCTGGTCCAAGATCTCTTTCTGCGTCAACGAGATCACTTTCGACATCGCTTTCTGCGCAGCTTGTGTCAGGGCTGCTGTTAACCGCGATCTGTGATAATATGGACGCTCTGTCATTAAAAACTTTGCTCGACTGAGGTTGAGGGCATCTTGTTGTGCTGATAGTATGCCGTAAATTAAGAGAGCCGAAGTGAACCTCGCTAGTCTCTTGACCTCCGGCGTACCCTGCACGAGCGCCAGTCATGCCACATACTGCGGTGTCACAGCTCTGTCGGAGAAGTAGATCTTCAGTACATGGCATCAAATTTAACATAGGTGGTGCGACGTGTTGTAGCTGCATCGAGTTTTCGTGCTCATTTTGATGATAAGCTAATTGCACAAAAATTGGCAATCTCCTACAGGGTTCTACAGTGTGGTTTAAATATCGACCAAATGATGTGTCCTGCGTCGAAACTGAACCGATGTAAGAAATGAAGTGATTCCACATTGAGTACAAACCTCGATCGTGAGCATTGCGATTGCTATCGGCAAACTCTTGTGGGATCATATAGGGCTGGGTGCAGCAAGGCAATGAGAGACATGTTGGCTCGCGCATGTTCAACACTAATTCCGGGTTCATGTCCGGCCAATACCAACTATCTTTGTTCTTATTGCCCTTTAGCGGTTTGCCAACGGATTTTGTAATGGCAATATCTTTTACTTGGAGGCGAGGATCGTGAAGAAATACACATGTATCAGAGTAGCCGCAAGCGCCACTCATTACCATGGTGTTGCAAGCCATGCGTCGAAACTTTTCCCAACTTGGAACTTTACCGTTGTGAACCACGTTAACATGGGAGCGATGCGAATATATTAAATTTGGGTTTCTTGGCAGCGGCTGCTGGGATGTCTTGCGCATCATCCTATTTTAATAGGGTTGACTTTAAACTTCAACAACACAATGATCAAGTTTTTATTTAGAATGTATCGTATATATGGATATAAATGGTATCAAAACGTATAAATAGTATATTTGATAGCAAATAATTAAAATAATTGAAATCTTACGGATTATGAAGGGAGAAAATTACTTTCTCCTTAATTCTTTTCCACTTTCGTGGGTCCAATCAACCGCCGTATGGTTCCTCCTGTCCGCACATACGGTCTATGCTTCGCTTCTTGCTTCCAAGCAAGAAGCTAGTCAGCGGGGATTAAATTGTGCATTTTCTGCAGATGAGCGTATCAGGAAAGAATCATAATAAGTATCGAAAGGATAAGCCTTGGGATAATGATCAAATAGACCACTGGAAATTAGAAGAGTGGAAGGA
>JACCDO012429549.1_pt1 | contig 20065 bp, 19 predicted proteins | sample 7446101 | NCBI WGS metagenome assembly JACCDO01 (sample SAMN15323440, study PRJNA562643) | freshwater metagenome | isolation source: river surface water | place: USA:Blue River Watershed | collected 2017-08-16
TCAGTATAATCAACATTAGTATCACATACTAAATTTAATAATTCGCTACGTGCCTTTTTAGCCCATAGAATTTCATTTTCGCGATTTGGTTTATCTTTACTAGGCTTCATTTCAGGTGTATCAATACCATTTAATCTACAACTAAATTTATAAAAAGTATTTTGTAGTGGTAGAACAATTTTACAAGTATCTGCATCATACATTTCAACAACTTTACCTTTTAATGTTAATCCAGACAAACTAAATTCAGGGGTATCTTTAGTACAATCTTCTAAGCAACTCATTATTATATTATATATTATATATTTAAGTTAGAATATATACAACCGTTGGTTGTTTTTATTTGTGAGATTTAGTTTTCTAAGAAAACTAAATCTTACACAAACAAGTTTTGATATTTACCGTAGGTAAATATCAATTTTTATAAATTAGATCCAAAAGGTAAAGAAGAATAACCAGCATATTTAGAATTATCATTAAACATAATCATTTCATCATTTTCAATTGATGAATATACTGGTTTATATAAATCTTTAACACCTTCATAAATAATTGGTTTACCAGTTATTCTTTGAACTTCTTCAGAGCTTAAATTATAATTAACTTTAGCAGTCATATCATTAAATATATCATGTAAGGTTGAATTATCTAATTCATCTTTTGAAAAATCACCAATTTGTTTAGAAGTTAATAAATCATGTGAATCAACAGGTATTCTAAAATTATTATAAACTTGAGCAACATCTTTATAATCTTTTTCATTTTGTTCTATTTTATCATTAATTGCTTTTGTGACTCCTTCGTCTCTAATAAATTGATTATCTTTAAAAGCTTCATCTGGTTTAGGTATAATAATAGGTGGAACAGGTTCTTTAATATTTAAATTATTAGTTCCAAGTGGGTAATTGTCTTTATCTCCACCTTTGATAATAATATCATAATTAGCTTTATTATTATCAGGTGTATACGAATCATAATTTGTTTTAGCTGCAATATCAGATACTAAAGTAAATTTTTCTTTATTTTTATTAATTAAGGTATATAAAATAAATATACCAAATAATATAAGTGCTACAGTTACACAATCCATTATATTATTATATAATTTATTTTTTGCAAGTTACAAAATTCCATAATCTGGTAAAAAATAATTTAATAGCTGATTTTATTTGAGGTTGATACATTACTAATTTAAGAGAAGTATTGATTAATATTTTAAAGTCCTCGATGTCTTCTTGTCTAATTAAATCAAATTTATTTAATAAATGATTAATTAGATCCTCTAATACTTTTTGAAATTGTTCATAATTTAAATTAAATTTAGATAAATTATTTGTGCATTCTAAAACAAGTAACATTATAGTTGGAATATCATGTTTATCAATCTTCCCATCTTTCATTATTTCAGCGATTTTTAATTCAATTAATTTAACAAATTCAGGATCTTCGACTAAACTAGTGACAATAGTATTTATTTCACTCATTATAATATTTTATATAAAAATTAATCTGGAGCAATTATTTTCTTTTGGAAAATAATGGCTACACAGATTAAAACTTATAAAATCAACCATTTGGTTGATTTTATAAAAATTGATAGGGCGCAAGAGTTTTACAAAGTAAAACTCTGGCATTCCCAATTAACTTTCTCATAATAAATAGAATCATAGATTCTATTTATTATTAGAAAAATTGATTTATATATAAAATAATTATAATATTAATATTAATAATGTCCATTGAATTAATTAAAAATTCTGATGATTTATTTACTACTATTCAAAAAATATCAATAGATGATTTAGAAAAAATAATAACAATTGCTTCTGACAAGTATTATAATGATGAGCCAGTTATAAGTGATGCTGCATTTGATATGTTACGAGATTTTCTTCAAATGAAAAAACCAAATAGTCAAGTATTAAAGAATATTGGTGCTCCAGTTAAATCAAAAGATAAAGTTGATCTACCATATTATTTAGGTAGTATGGATAAAATTAAACCTCCATCTAATAAATTAAATAATTGGATAGAAAATTATTATCCACCTTATATTTTAAGTGATAAATTAGATGGTGTTTCTGCATTACTTTTATATAAGAATAATGAGGTAAAATTATTTACACGTGGAACAGCAACACAAGGTATGGATATTACAATGCTATTACGTTATATAAAAGAAATACCATCATATGATTCTGTAATGGATTATTTAAAAAAAAATAATATGGGTAAATCAATTGCATTTCGTGGTGAATTAATTATAAGTAAAGTAAGATTTGAAAAGAAGTGGCAAAAGACAATGAAGAATGCTCGTAATGCAATTGCAGGTTTAGTTAATTCAAAGCATATTAATCCAAAACTAGCAAGATCAACAAATTTAGTATTATATCAAATTATAAATCCAGTATTTACACAAATAGATCAATTTAGAATTATAAAAGAATTAGGATTTAAAACAGTTCATAATAAAGTATTAGAAGATATTAGTTTTGAATATTTATCAAAATATTTATTAAAACGTCGTGGAATTTCAAAATATATAATTGATGGTATAATTATAACAAATAATGATATTCATCCAATTAATAAAGATGGTAATCCTAAATATGCATGGGCATTTAAAGATGTTTTAGAAGATCAAAAAGCTATTTCAAAAGTAGTTAATATAGAATGGAATCAGACTAAAGATGGTTTATTAATGCCAACAATTATTATTCAACCAGTTGATGTTGGAGGTGTAACAATTAAAAGAGTTACTGGTAATAATGCTAAATTTATTGTTGATAATAAAATAGGCATTGGTGCAGAAGTTGAAGTTATTCGTAGTAATGATGTTATACCTAAAATAGAAAGTGTAATTAAAGGTGCTAAAGTAGAATTACCAGATGGTGAATGGCAAGAAAGTGGTGTACATTTATTAAGTAAAAATAAAGATAGTTCTGATATAGCTATTAAAAATATATATTATTTTTTCAGTACAATTGGAACTATGGGTTTAGGTGAAAAGATAGTTGAAAAAATATATAATGCTGGTCATACAACTATTTTAGATTTTTTAAAATTAACAGTTGATGATATTTTAGAGATAGATGGATTTAAACAAAAATCAGCAGAAAATACAGTAGCTGCTATTGAAAAATCTACTACTAAAATACCTCTAGCTATTTTAATGAAAGCATCTAATAAATTAGGTCGTGGTATGGGTGAAGAGAGATCAAAAGATGTATTAGAAAAATATCCAAATATAATGGAAGATTATACAAAATATAGTGATAATGAATTTATAACAATGTTAAAAAAAATAGATGGTTGGGAAGATAAAACAAGCACAATGTTTGTAACAAATTTTAAACATTTTATAGAATTTTATAATAGTATTAAGAAATATATAACAGTAGATGCAACAGTTAATAAACCTAAGAAAGGACCATTAACTGGTATGAAAATAGTAATAAGTGGATTTAGAGATAAAAAGATAGAAGAATTAATTGAAGAAAATGGCGGAGAGTTATCATCAGGTGTAAGTAAAAATACTTCTATATTAATTATAAAAGATAAAAGTGTAATGGATACAGGAAAAGTTATTAAAGCAAAAGAATTAGGAGTAAAAATATATACAGTAGATGAATTTAAATCCCTTTTATAATTGTAGGTTGAGGAGATTTACTATATATAACAAATACAATTATATATATAATTATCATCATAATAAATGTTTCTTGTGAGATCATTATTATTTTATATTAGAAAAAATATATAAGATATGTTATATGCAAAATTATGAGAAAAAATATTTAAAATATAAAACAAAATACTTAAATTCTAAACAAATGACTGGTGGAAATCCAGGATCAGAAACACCTGATTTAACTCTTTTAGCTAAAAAAATAGAAGAATTTAAAGCTGGAGATAGAATTAAACAAGGATTATATACACTATTATATGAATATTCTATACGTAATGAAGAAAATAAAATTGCAGTAATTGAATTACTGGATATTCATGATATAAAGAGTTCTGATGGATCTGTGAATATTGATAAAGTGGAACAACTTGTTAGAAATTTCTTATATATAGTTGATACTTGTAAATATCATAGTAATGATGCTGTTATATTAGCAATAAATAATATTGATGATGATATGAGATCTTTATTACTTAAAAAAATTCCAAGATTTTTTATTATGAAATATTTAAAATTAGATGAATCGAACAAAAAAAAATTTATATCTGATATAAATAAAGGAGTTCCTCCTTTATTTGCAGGCCATGCTTTACATTTATTAGGTGATTTAAAAGATGAAGAAGAAGATAAATTAATTGATTTTATTAAGAATAAAAAATCAAATGGTACTTTAATGGAAATAATTGAGGAATTAAACTTAATTAGAAAATGTGCTAGTAGAGTATAATAAATTAAAAATATGTGATATTATAATGAATAGTTATAGAGAAAAATATTTAAAATATAAAACAAAATATATTAAATTAAAAGAATTACAAGGTGGTAATCCTGGTATAGTTATATTACAAGCATTATTTTTTGATGGTTATTTAGATAACACTGAAGTAGACTATCTTAAAAATCAAAATCTAGATAGCAATATTTATAATAAAATAAATATATTAATAAGAAATAATAGTTTACCATTTTTTTTAATAAAATCTTTTATTGAGGAAAATAAAAATAATTCACAATTTGAGAATTTATTAAATAAATTCTTATATTTAATTAGTAATGGTATAGATGCAAATTATGCAATTAGTTTAACTAATACCAAATATTCAGTAGATGAAATAATAAAATATAAAGATTTTCGACCAAATTTTATATTAAACATATTAAATTTTACACTAGAACAAAAACAAAGATTAGAAAGACTATTAGCTATAAAAATATTACCAGTATTAGCATATCATATTGTAAATAATAATAAAAATGATGAACAAGAAGCAGAAATTATTAGTATTTATAATTCTAATCCAGAGGATTATTCAGTTATAACTCGTGCTTTAAAATTAGCTCAAAATAATAATGACAACACCTAACTGTAAGTTGAAATTAACTTTCCCATAATAAATAAAAATTGATCGAGAGCAATTATTTTCCTTTGGAAAATAATGGCAACCCCGATTAACTTTCTAAAACAATACTTTTTATTGTTTTAGAAAAATTGATTTCGTTGGACGTTAATAAAATAAATTCTGAAGAATTTATTTTATTAAAAACGTCAACGCTTTTCAAAACTTGTTTGTGTAAGATAGAAAACAACCATAGGTTGTTTTCTATCTCATAAATAAAAATTGATTTAAATCTATTTAGGAATATAAATAGATTTAAATTAATGGAATATCATAAGAATATTAAATTACCTTTGGTTGAGAAATATAGACCAAAATGTTTTAATGATTTATTATTTGATGATTTTATTAGAAGTAAAATTAAAAGTATAGTTGATTCTGGGCAAATACCAAATATGATTATAACAGGTGAACCAAGTACTGGAAAAACATCAACAATATTATATATGGCTAAACAAATCTATAAAGATAATTATACAACAAATGTATTAGAATTAAATGCATCTGATGATCGTGGTTTAGCAATGATACAACAAACTATATTACCATTTTGTAAAAAGAAAACATCTGAATATAAATTAGTAATATTAGATGAAGCGGATAGTATAACAACAAAAGCACAGAATTTATTAAATAATATTATTGCTGAATTCAAAGAAACAACTAGATTTATTTTTATTTGCAATGAAGGTTTTAAAATAAGTGAATCAATTCAATCTCGATGTATGATTATTTATTTTCCAAAAATATCAAAAGATAATTTAAAAAAGAAAATAAAAGAAATATGTAATACTGAAAAAATTAAATATACAGAAGAAGGAATAAAAGATCTTTTATTTTGTTCTAATTTTGATATTCGTCAATGTATTAATAATTTAGAATGTATTTTTTATAGCTATGGGAAATTAAATAAAGATAGTGTTAGTAATATAGTAGATATTCCTAAAATACATTTGATTAAACAAATTATTAAAAGTTGTTATGAAAAAGATTTAACAAATGTATTAACTATTACTAAAGAATTATATGATTCAGGTTATAGTGCTAATGATATTGTATTAACATTCATAAAATATATTGAAAATATAGAAGATGAAGAAGAAAAACTTGAATCATTTGTAGAAGTATATAAAATATTAAGTCAGAGTTTTATTAAAATTAACTTAATAGATAATATAGTTCAATTATCAGCATGTATGACAATGATATATAAATTATATGCTGATAAAAATTAATCATAAAATATTTTTATTTTATATTTCTTAAATAAATGTTCTATATTTTTTGTAATATTATTATTTTTAAGAAAATTTAATATTGTTATAATTATCTTTGAATTTATATTTTCATTCTCATTTAGAAATAATATTAAACCCTTACTAATATTACTTTTAAATAAAACTTTTTTCTTTATTAATAATTCGAATAATTCTAAACAAATATTTATATCATTAATGAAATGATTTATTAATTTTTTACATAATAAATTCTTTTCAGTTATATTTTTACAATCATTATTAATAAATTCAATAATTTCATCAGAAGATTTAATATATTCATACTCTTCAATTATATTATCAACTGCTGTTATAAATTGATTATTATTATTAATAATTTCAGAAGATAATGGTACATTTAATTCATCTTTTTTATCTATTAAACTTTCAATTAAAATTTTTTCTCTATTTAAATTTAATTCAGAACATTTATTAATAATAATATTTATTTGATCTTTATATTTATTAATATTTTGTCCATTAAACCAATTATAAATATCAATATAATTAGAAGTATTGGATAATAATTTATTTGAAATAAATTCAATATCATTAAAGAAATTATATTTTTGTATTTTTTTAATAATTTCATAACAACTTGATCTTTCTAATTCATCTTCAGAATCCATAAATTGTTTAATTAATTCAATAAATTTATTAGGTAATAAATTTAATCTATGTTTTTCAATTATAAATATTTTAATTGCAAATAGAATATAATTATCAATAAATTTAATATCTTTAATCATTTTATTAAATATTTCATTAATTATAATATTATAACTTTCTTCATTTTCAATTAATATATTATGAATATATTCAATTAATAATTCATTTATATTATTATTTGAAATTTTATTCATAATCATAATAATTTTATTTTCATTTAAATCTTTTTTTGCTTGAATTTTATTTGATTTTATTATATTAACTTGTTTTTTTTGACATTTTACTATTTTAATATTGGATTTAGAAAAACTATTTGTAATTTCTTGAATTATATCATCACTTAAAAAAAGACATTTAGTATTATTTTTAAGTTTATAAAGGTCAATCGAGTTCATCTTATTATTATAATATAATATTCTTTATATATTATATTATATCTATAATCTTAGCGAAGTTTTATTATTGATTAAAAACCTTCGGTTCTACCTCACATAACATGATTAATATTATTTTTAAGGAAAAATAACATTAATTCTTAAAATATATATATTTTCTTAAGATTAATATATATATGAATAAATCATTAGAAAAAATGGAGAAAGTATATTTAAAATATAATAATTTAAGTGAATTTGCATTTTTAAAACCAATACAAATATTTGATTGGCTTTATCTTGGTAATTTACAAGATGCAATTAATTTTAAAGGTGATGCTATATTATCAATAATAACAAATCCACTACAATATAGTAATTATTTTAGTAAGAAAGAATGGGCACAAATTAATATAAATGATAGTCCTGATGAAAATATATTACAATATTTTCAAGGTGCAATTGAATTTTTAGATAAAATTTATAAAGAGGGTAAAACATGTATGATACATTGTCATGCTGGTATAAATAGAAGTGCTACAATTGCTTTAGTTTATTATATTTATAAAGCTAATAAAAATGTATTTGAAGCTTATGAAGATTTAAGCAAAAAAAGACCAAATATAATTTCAAATGTTAGTTTTAGAAGACAAATTTTATTATGGAGTTTTGATAATGATCGTATTAGTTGTTCTTAAAAAATAATTTTATTATCATAACAAACAAAATTAAAATGTCTATAGACATTTTAATTTTGGCACTTGTTGGTACCCCATGCGGGACTCGAACCCGCAGCCTCTCGCTTAGAAGGCGAGCGCGCTATCCGATTGCGCCAATGGGGCATTAATATATATAATAATAAATCTTTAAATAAAATCAAATCGTAGATTCAATTCAAATCGTAGATTCAAATTATAGTATAATTAATTGCATCATTTAAATTATCAATTAATTCTACTTTAAAATTTTCATCTTCTGGTGAATTATTTTCATTTCTTAATATTTGTAAATCTTCTTCATTTTCTTTTGGTATTAATGCTAAAGTTATACCTGCTGCTTTTGCACCCATTAATTTAGCATATACTCCACCAATAGCTCGTGCATTTTTACATAAATCAATTTCACCAGTCATTGCTACATTATTTTTAATCTTTTTACCAGTTAATACACTATAAATAGCAAGTGATATTGCTATACCTGCAGATGGACCATCTTTTTTAGTAGCAGCTTCTGGTGTATGAATTAATAATCCAAATGTTTTTTTATTAGCAGCATCAGTTAATATTTTATTTTGTTCTTCTTCAGTTAACATATTATAAGCAATTCTTAATGCATAATTCATAGATTCCTTCATAACATCACCTTGTTGACCAGTTAAAGTTAAATCAAACATTTTATCAGAAGGATATTTCATAACTTGTATAGGAGTTAAACCACCAATTCCAGTAGTAGTTGCATATAAACCATTAACTAAACCAATTTCAGGATTTTTATGAATCATATTAATTTTGATCTTTGGTTTATTTCTAAATAATTCTTCAACATATTCTTTAGTAATTGTAAAAGGTAATTCTATATTTTTATTATGAATATATTTTAAATTAATATCTCTAATAATTTCAATTAATTTTTCTTTAATTTTTCTTACACCAGCTTCATTTGTATAAGTATCAATTAAATATTTAATAATATTATTATCAATATTAATTTCAGATTTATCAAACCCAATTTCTTTTAATATTTGTGGTAACATATAATCATTAATAATATTTATTTTTTCATTAATAGTATATGCTTTTGTTTCAATAATAGTAATACGATCTCTTAAAATTGGATCAAGTAATGAAATATCATTAAATGAAAAAACAATTAATGCTTTAGATAAATCTAAGGGAATACCACTAAAATATTTATCTTCAAAATTATCATTTTGCGTTGAATCAGTTAAATGTGTTAAAATGGACACAATTTCTCTACCATATTCAGTATTACTAATCTTATCAACTTCATCTATAAATATAATAGGATTCATACATTGAGTTGTCATTAAAATATCTGCAATTCTTCCCCATGTTGATCCAACATAAGTAAAATTATGTCCAACTAATGTGGAACCATTTACTGATCCACCAATTGGTAAAAATGCAAAAGGTCTTGGTTTATTATTATCATCAATTAAACATTTTGATAAACCATTTTTAGCTAAAGAAGTTTTACCAGTACCAGGGGGTCCATGTAAACCAATAATAGCACCTTTAGTTTCTCCATTAATCCATTGAGCAAATAAACTTTCTAATTGTAATTTAGCATCTTTATGACCATATACTGCATCATCTAAAGTTTTATGAATATTTTCTAAATATTTTGATTTTTCTGTATTATAATTAGACCATTCATTATTATAATCAGTATTATCTAAACTATTTATATATTTATTAATTTGATTACATGAAAATAATTCATTATTAAGTGATAATTTTTTAATAAAATTATTTTTAAAATTTATAATCTTATTCTCACAAAAAATACCAAATGGTAATTTTAAAAAACCATCTAACCATGATGCCGCTTTATTATCACCTTGCATTGTTTTCATTGATTTTAATTTTTCAATAGCTTTATCTTTAATATAATCTGGTACATCTAACATATTAATTCTTCTTTCATATGATAATTCTCCAATATAATTTTTAATTAATGAAGCATCTTCTTTATTTATAATTTTTTCAGCTTCATCTAATTTAACTTTAAAAAATAATGGTAATGAATTATAAATTTCAATAAAATTATTGTCTTTTATTCTAAGTAAATCATACATTAAATAACCTAATTTAATATCATTTTCATCACCACATAAACAAGATAATAACATTTCTAATTTTTTATATTTATTAGCAATAATTAAATCATTTAATACCGTATTAATATTAAGTGTTTTAAGATGTCTATATTCATTATATCTATATTTAATTTTATTACCAATATCTTCATTAGAATTAATTAAGATGTCTCTTAAATTAAGTATATTTATACTATTTATTTTATAAAATTTTGGAACAGTTTGTATTTGATATTCAATATAATTATTAATTATTTTAAATTTATTAGAAATAATATTATTTGTTTTATATAATTCTAACATATCATCTTTTATAATTCCTTGAATTATAATAATATGATTAGTTAATTTATTTAATCTAATAATAATACTCATACCATTTTTTTCTTCAATTAATGAATTAATATGATCATTTTTAATAAATAAAACATTATTATCATCTTTAAATAATTTTAATAAATTATTTACATCATTACCATTAAAAAGATATTTTCTGTCTTGTTGTTTTTTATCAATTAAAATTAAATCTGATAAACCTTTAATAAACATAGGAAATGCATTAAAATCTCCTAATATAATTTTATCATTATTATCAATTAATTTAATTATATTTTTTTTTTCATTAGGGATCCGTTTTTTAGATTGTTTATAATTATAACCTTGGTTGAAATCATGTTCATGATATAATGAATCCCATACAGAAATACAATTAAAAAATGGTGAAATTAAACTTAAATTATTAATATCATCCACATTTAAATATTGAAACCAAGTATATTCATATAAAACATATAATACTAATTTAATATCTGAAATAGAAATATATCTTAAACAGTCCATTAATTGTTTTTTAACTTCATTAATATTTTTATTTTCAAGTTGATCTTTTATTTTTTTAATTTCATCAAATATAAATGTATAACCAATAGTAGAATTTTCATAAATTTTATATTTATGTAATTGTGTTAAATTATTTGATAAATCTATTAAACAATCTTTAATAAAATAAATAGAAGATTCTATATTATTATCTAAATATGACATATTAGATAATAGTAATAAGTATATTTTAAATTAAAATTAATTTAAATTTAAAAGTGTTTTCCAATATTTCTATACATATCATTATTAATTAATATATCAATTTTAAAATCTTCATTTTTTAATGGTATATTTATACTAAATACAACTATTTTTTCACCTTTTGAATTATAATCAGGCTTCAAGCTAATTTGAGGTTTATTTTGATTTATATCTTCTATATCTAAATTTTTTTCAATAATATCTTCGTTTGAATAATCTTCCAAATATAATGAATTATTCATTATTAATTATAATAAATTATATAATAATTTATTTAATTCATTTAAATATTACTATTTGTTTTTATAATAATATGGATAAACAACCTATAATAAATATTGGAATGTTGGGAAGTGTATCAGATGGAAAATCAACAACAGTTTATAATATGACAGGAGTAAAAACACAAAAACATAGTAATGAAATGAAACGTAATATTACAATTAAGCCAGGTTATGCTAATATGAAAATTTATAAATCAGATGTTCCATCTGATAGAACATCCCAATATAATATTAAAAGTGGTGAATTAGTTCATCATGTTTCATTTATTGATTGTCCCGGTCATTATCAATTAATTGTAACAATGTTAAGTTGTATAAAATTAATGGATGGTATAATTTTAGTAGTTTCTGCAGCTGAACCAATTGAAAAAAAACCTCAATTAATTCAGCATATAATGGCAGTTAAAATTTCAGGAATTAAGAATGTGATTGTTTTATTAAATAAATTAGATTTAATAAAAAAACCAGTTGCATTAGAACGTTATAAAAAATTAGTTGAATTATTAAATAAATATGAAATAGAACCAAAAATAATTATTCCTGTATGTATGAATCATGGTATTGGTGTAGATATATTATTATCTAGTATTATGAAATATATGCCACCTAAGAATGAATTTTCAGATATAAATTCTAAACCACATTTTATGATATCACGATCATTTGATATTAATAAAGTAAATATAAATGCACTAAATTTAGCAGGTGGTGTAATAGGAGGTAGTTTAATTAGTGGATCATTTAAAGTTGGAGATGAGATTGAAATTTTACCAGGTATAATTAATAAAAATTCTGAAGGAAATATGATTCATAAACCTCATTATACAAAAATTATTTCATTAAAATCAGAAATTACAAATTTAGATGTAGTCAATCCAGGTGGTTTAATTGGTATTGGAACTAATATTGATCCATTTTATTGTAAGAATGATAAAATGATTGGAATGGTTGCAGGTCTTAAAGGTAAATTACCTCCAGTTTATTATACAATTAAAGTTAAATATACTGAAATAGAAGGTGCTATTTTTTCTGATAATACTAAATGGATTAGATTCAAAGGTGTTCCTGTAATTGTAATAATTGGAACAAATTGTGTTGATAGTAATATTATTAATGTAAATGAAAATATAATTGAATTAAAATTAACAAAACCGGTGTGTATTGATAATGATATGATTATTTTATGTGAAAAAAAATTAGAATCATTTAATATTGTTGGGTATGGATATTTAACAGATGAAAATATAGAAACAATTCCAACTGATAACCATATTGTACATCACACTGAAATAGAAGAAGATGATTCAGATGATTCTTTTAATATAGACGACATCTAAGATGAATATATAAATAACACATCAAAGATGACATTTAAATAACATATGGATTATCTGAATAAATAATATATTTTTTTATATTTTTATCAATAAAATCTTTCATTTCATTAATTGTATTAAAAGTTAATAATTCATTATTATAATATAATTTAAAAATATTAAGATCATTTAATATATCACATTTATTGATAATACAAATATTACAATAATTAATTCTCAATGAATCATTTAATTTATTTAAATTTAAATAATTACATTGTCTAATTTCTCCAGTTATTGAATCATATTCTTTACCATATTCTGCAATTTTATCTAAATTATTATCATTAGGTTGAAAATTCAATGGACCAGTATAAGTTTCATAACATTTAGTAACACCATAAATAATATTTATAGAATATAATGGTATTCCAATATTAATTGCACTTGCTAATGTGCAATTTAAAAAAGTATTATAAGAATAATTACTTGTCCAATTTTCATCTAATTCAAACCCATCTGCACCTTCTAGTAATATTCTATTAAAAGCACAATCTTCCCAAAAATTTTTCATATTAACTATTTTAAATCCCATTTTAATAAATATATCTTTAAAATCTTCAACACGTTTTGGAGAAAAAAATGTTTCATTATCTTCAATTTGACATGTATTACTAATTAATAATCTATCTTTAATATCAATATCAAACGATTCTATATATTCAATTTCTTCTTTTAATTTATCTATATTAATTAAACAATTACAAATTAAAATTTTAGAATTAGATAAAATTCCAATTGGTAATTGATTAATAATAATTTTATTATTATTATAATAAATTGTAGATTTATTATTAGATCCATTAAATCTTACAGATAAATCATATTCATCATTTTTTAATAAATCATATATAACTTTACCCTTACCTTCATTGCCATCACTACAACCTAAAACAATATCAACTAACATATTTATATTATTTAATATTTTTATTATTAAAAAATAAACTATTGATAAAAATTAAACAAGTTTAAAGAATTATTAATATTATAAAATAATGAATTCCTCACAATATATGCTTTCTCATTACATTAATGGTCTTTCAAATGTGGAAGATGTAAATAAACATATTTTTAATACATTTAATATTATGACAAAAGATTATCCAGAAGAAGATATGACAATTTATTATAATAAATATGATAATAAACATAAAACTCCTATGGAATTAGCAACACGGTCTGTTATTTTATCTAAATCAGACAAGAAAGTTATTTGTTATACTTGCCCAACACCAATTTATAACATTGATGCTATTCAATATTTATGGCGTCATCAAAATAAACCAAAATCAACATATTTATGTTATGAGGGTTCATTAATGTCTGTATTTTATTATAAAAAGTGGCATATTGCATCACGTAAGAATATTTATGATGAAAAATCAGAAGAAAATAAAAATCAATATCAGATGTTTATGGAAGTATTAAAAGAAGATGGTTATAATAGTATTAATGATTTTACAATGAAACTAGATCCTAAATACACATATCATTTTGTATTAATTCATCATAACAATGATAATATTGTTAATTATACAAATGAATTTGGTAATAATTATAAGAAACTGTGTTTTATTTTTGCCCGCAATGCTGAAACATTAGAAGAGGTTAATTCTGAAGATATAGTAAATAGTTTTGTTTCATCAAATATTTTTCTTCCAAAGAAGATTAGTGAAGAGGAAGAAAAGGACATGAATGCAAAATTATCTGATCCAACTATTAATTCAAATCCTGAATATGAGGGTTTAATTATTAAAATAAATAATGAAGTTTTAAAACTTCAAAGTTCATCTTATCAATTTTACAAGGCAATTGGTACAGAAAAGAATATGTTTCGTGGATTTATTAATTTATATCAAAGTAATTCACTAAAGAAATTTTTTACTCATGATAATGATAAATACAAGAAGATTATTAATCCATTAAATACTAAAGAATCATTTGATACAATTGGTATGATTGATGCTTTATTTAAGGTTCTTACATCTGAATTGTATAATTTATTCATTATTTTATGGAATGAAAATGGTGAACATTTAAATAAGAATTTATATACAATTCTTCCACGTGAATATAAAGATATGTTATTTCATTTACGTGGTGTAAAACAAAAGAATAAGAATCATGAATTTAAATTAAATGATGTTTATCATTTTATTAAGAGTGTAGATATTAGTTTATTAGAAAAATTTATTCGTTGTCGTAAGTTAATGCTTAATTGGGTAAAATTACAATTGAATGAAAATGTTAAAAAGTTTAGCGATTCTTTACATAAATGTGAAAAAGTTTATTACAAACTATCAGCAATTTATACAAGTAAATTATTTCCAGAAATTATGCCTGATGACCTACCTATTTTTGGTAAAACAAATGAAAATTAAATGAATCATATATTCTATTTAAATATTATTTTATATTTTTATTCAATGGATAAAAATACAAAATATGTAATTTACAAAGGTACTGGTGGATTAATTCATATGTTATGTGGATTAGTGCATTGTATAACTTGGTGTAAAAAAAATAATCATTTTTTAATAATAGATGTTAAAAGTCATTCATGTTATAAACATAATTTAAGTGATTTTTTTATAATAAAAAATTTTAATAATTATAGTGAAAATTATGATATAATTAATAATAATTATAATTTTCATAGATTATCAATAAGTTATATAAGAGATTATCCAAATGTTGAAGTAGATAGAGGTAATGGTAATTTTACACATAAATATATGATAAATAGATTTAATATAAGATGTAACTTAGATGATATTGGTATTAAAGAAGATAAAATAAAAATATATGCAGGACCAGGAAGTAATAATCATTTTCAATTAATAAATCATATTAAAGTAAAACCAGAAATAATGGAAATAATTAATAAATATGATCCAATTAATAACTATATAGGTGTTCATTTTAGAAATACAGATATTAAAAATGATATAAATGAAATTATAAATAAAATATTAAAATATTCATATAAAAATATATATTTAGCAACAGATGATTTTAATGCTTATAATATTATAAAAAATAAATTACCAGATCATAATATTATTCAATATACAAAACCTATAGATTCAAAAGGAGAACCAATTCATTATATAAATGATGATAAATATACTTTAATTATAAATATTTTAATAGATATATTTTTTTTATCAAAATCTAATATTTTTATTCCATCAAATGTATCTTCTATATCACATTTAATTAATAGAATAAAAGAAACTGGTATTAATATATTTGAATAAAAATAAATGCATTCCTCAATCGAATCACTCGGTTCTGGTTGAAATATAATCGAAGATTATTTAACCATTTCAAAGAAATGGTTAAATAAAAATTGATTATAATATTTAAAATAATATATTGAATTATAATAATGACAAAAATTACAATTAATAATATCCTATGGGATAAAGAACCAATGAACACACGATTAGAATTTGATATTGAAGGAGATAGTATTTCTCATACAATTGTAAATACATATCGTCGTATCATTTTATCAGTTATTCCAATTTATGCTTTTACTGATGTAAAAATTAATAAAAATACAAGCATTTTTAATAATAATTATATGAAATTACGTATTAATAATTTACCAGTATTTGGTATTAATTGTGATAATCCAATTTATATTCCAAAAGAAAAGACAGATGTAATTAAAGAAGAATTAGAAATGGATGATATTGAAATTGAAACTAAACAAGATGATCTTAATAATAGTAGTTTAAAATTATTAACAATGTATGTTGATCATATTAATAATACAAATGAAATTATTACTGTAGGGACAAATGATTGTAAATTTTATTATGCTCAGAAACATATTAATTCACCATATTCTACAAATATACCTATTATTAAACTTCAACCAAAACAACAATTTAAAATGTCAGCAATTACTGAATTAGGTATTGGTGAAGAAAATGCTATTTTCTCTGCTGTATCAATTTTTACATATAAAATGTTATCAGAAAATAAATATACTGTTATTTTAGAATCACGTGGTCAGTTAGATGAAAAAATGATTCTTCAATATGCTTTTGATAATATTAAAATGGTTTTAACAAACTTTTTAGAATTAATTCCAGATAAAACAGATATAACTGGAAAATTACAAATGAATAATGCAGATCATACAATAGGTAATTTAATTTCAGAAGGTTTACAAAAACATTCAAAAGTTAAATTTGCTGGATATAATGCCCCACATTTATTAGATAAAAAGATTATTTTTCATTATGAACTAAAAGAATCATTTAATATTAAAATAATTATGAAAGATATAGTAGATGAATATTTAGATATATTTAATATAATTAATAAACTCATTCAAAAAGAAATTAATTAATCTTCTACTAAATTATCGGAACATTGATATCTTCTTGTAATAGGAATAAATGATATAAATGTTTTTGTTAATTTACTATCTTTAAATATTAATTTAACAAATATATTTTTATCTTCTTTTAATTTAATCATTAAATGAGGTATTTCTCCATCTTCTCTTAATAATTTTCCTTTAAAATTAAATTTATTATCACCCCATATTTCAATATCAATTTCAAGTAAATGATAATGTTTAAAATAATTAATTGGAAAATTAATTGCAAGAAAATTATGAATTGCTACATTTTTTTTTGTTTTTCTTTCTAATGTTTTTTCATCTAATATTTCTTCAAATTCTGTAACTTTTCTTTGAGTAAAAAAATAATCAATTGTGTTTTCAATTGTATTTAAATTATTTAATTGATTTAACCAGTCTGATTGTGGTTCATCTTTTAATAGTGACATTAATCATTATTAAAAAATACTCCTTAAATTAATACATCTAAACCATAATAAAAATCTGATAAATATAATAATTCGTTTTTTGGTATATGGTTACTATCAACTACTAATTTAAGTAATCGTGGAATAGTATATTTAATATATTTTAGATTTTTATACTCAATTATAACTCTAGTAATGTAATTATTTCTAGAAATAGATTTATTTTTATACTTGTTAAACAATTCTATTTGAAAATCAGAATTTGAAGTTAATTGTAGTAAAAAATCATTAGAATCAATGCCATCTAATGCTATATCAAATGATTCAATCTTATTAGATAAAATATACATTGATATATTATTCCAAGATCCTGTAAATTCTGGATCTTTGAATAATAATAAGGTTATATGATGAGAAATATCTTTTGTATCATACATATATAAACCATACAAACATATATTATCTCTACCTATTAAAAATTTAATATGTGTTCCAACTGTATGTTGAGTAATATTATAATAATGACTAGAATTGGTATTAATCATTATAAATTTAAAATATACTTTATAAATATTGATTTTTTCAATATTTATAAATATATAATATTATAATAAATGGATATTATTATATATACAGATGGTGCTTGTTCAAATAATCAACATAAACATATAAGAACTGGTGGATATGGAATATTTTTCGGAGATAATGATCCAAGAAATAAATCAATAAAATTAACAGGTGATAAAATAACAAATCAAGTTGCTGAATTAACTGCATGTATAAAAGCAATTGAAATAATTAAAGAAGACAATATTATTGGAAATATAATTATAAAAACAGATTCAATGTATACAATAAATTGCGTTGATACATGGTTTGATGGTTGGAAGAAAAGAGGCTGGAAAAAAGCAGATGGTAAATCTATTGAAAATTTAGAATTAATACAAACTTTACATAATTATAAAACATTATATGATGTGAAGTTTATTCATGTAAGAGCACATAAAAATGAACCTAATAAAGATGATCTATCTTATTGCGATTGGTATGGAAATATGATGGCAGATAAATTAGCAACTATGGCTTAGATTTAATTAATATTATACTATGTATATATATTAAGAATATTGAAAAAGGAATAATCCAATAATTAGTTTTATATATTAAATAACAATATACAAATAATATAATAAAGATTAATAAATATAATTGTATATTTGTGTGTCTGTTAAATGATACAGTTTTATAATTTAATTTTTTATAATTTTCTCCATCTAATATTTTATCTTTTTTTCTCCATATTTTAATTAAATAATCTTTAAATATTTCATAATTATCCATATATTTATTTAATTCATATGTTTTTGCAATATAATAAATATCACCTATATTATAATTTTCTTTATTAAGAGGTTTAAGTGACATAAATATATTATTTGACATATTTGTTCGTTTCTTAATATTCTCAAAAAAAAAAGTTAGATCTATTAAATTACCTAATTTATTTTGTTTTTTTAATTCATTAATAATAATCCATAACCCTTTTACCTTAGGATAAATTAAATTATTAAATGGTTTTAAATTATTTTCTTCACAATATTTAATACTATCTGTTTTATTTTTTTCAGTAAATATTCTTCCCTCTGGATATATAATTATAAAACTATTATTAATATTTTTTAATTTATTTATTATTATATCATAATCTGTATCTAATTTCATATTAATAAATATATCATCTGAATAATCCATTAATAATCCCAAACCTCCTAAATAAGATAAATGTTGTTTATTTATAATATAGTTTATATTTTTATGGTTATATTTTGTATTTAATAGTGATGAAATCATTATCCAATCTAAATAATCGTAATGATTACATATTATTATATCTATTTTATCTGTTATTTTAATCTCTCCATTTAATTTCATATTATTTTTAAAATAATATAATAAAAATAAATTAAATATATGAATAAATTTATTTTTTCCATATTTATTAATTTTTTTTGTATTATTTGTTAAAAATCCAAATAATGATAATATAAAATATATAATTTGTGAAATAATGTATATAATAATTAATATTATTTTAATTAGTATAAAATCTTTCATTATATTTAATTAATATAAATAAATAAATTAAACTAATAAATATAATTAATTATATTTATCATAATATTTTATCATTAATTTACAATGATAAATAATAATTATTATCATTACAGGTAAAATAATACCTTTTGTTTTAATAGCTAAAAATAAAAATATAAATAATATATTAAAA
>JACCDO011711793.1_pt1 | contig 20063 bp, 20 predicted proteins | sample 7446101 | NCBI WGS metagenome assembly JACCDO01 (sample SAMN15323440, study PRJNA562643) | freshwater metagenome | isolation source: river surface water | place: USA:Blue River Watershed | collected 2017-08-16
GAATGATGAGATCCTGTTTATTGTGTCTTTTATTATCTTAATATCACACTGAAAAAACTCTCTCTTACTACTTACTCTAAACTTTCTAAGGATGTAAAAGAGGACCCTTTCTGCTTTAACACAGTCTTTAAATTTCCTGTCATAGTCTTTTGAAGTGCACATAAAAGAAGATGGCTTTATGTAATAAGTAGCGTAAGTGGAAAGACGCTTTCTCAAGTTTCTAGAAAGGCCTAGTTTATAAACATTGACGTCGCTGTCATTCTTAAACTTTTCAAATGCTTCATTATATAAACAGTATATGTAACCTTCGTTATTAATTTCTGTAAAGAATGTATTCATGCTTTATATATAAGTATATATTAAATAAATAATTATTCTTTTAAGTACTTATTTATCTTCTACGTCTCTTTAAATACTGTGCAACTGTTGCTTCTACACTAACTGCTTCATCTGAACCTCCTGACTTGAATGCAAATATAATAAGTGGGATAAATATAACTAAAGCTACAATAACTGCTATTATAATCATGGCATAAGGACCTAATATTGCACTTGCTAACTCAGCTGCTCCTTTGTTCTCACTCTTATTCTTTTGTTCTACTTTATTAACTGCATCATTTATAGATGCATTGTTCATTATAGCGTCAGATGCAGCCTCAGCAAAACACTCTAAATACTGCTGACTAATAATCTCTTGTGGGGCACTAAAGTCTTTACACTTCATCTTACCTCTTATCAAAATGGTCCCATTATTAGCATTATCTATAATAGCATTACACTCTGTGACATTCTCATTAGTAATATTATTCTCAATCTCATTCTTAAGTATATTTGTTATCTCAGTATTACTCTTTTGATTGTTAAATGCAGTTGATAAGAAACCATTGACTGCTGTATTATTCTGTTGCATTGCATTGTCAACTGCTGACTTTAAGAGGGTCTTCATCTCTGCTGCATTACTTACTTTTGATGCAACTTTAACACTTTGATCTGACTTTATTCTCTGACTTAAATCAAAAGTGTCACACTCAACATCACCCTTCTCACCTATCTCAAACTTGAAGGTATTTACGTTAGTGCTCTTAGCATTAGCTGACATCTTATTAGTATTAACTATGTTAGTCACAGACTTGTTAAGTATCTCTGTAGTTTGTTTAATCTGACTTGATTGACTAGAACCCATGTTTAATTACTCTTAAAGAAAATATTTTATTTTATTGGCTTAACACACTTATCATCTACAGGATCAAATTCTAATCCTTGACTTTTGCAGCTTTCTTTAGTTTCTATTCTACTAAAACCTTCTCTGCTGAATTGTGTATATAAGATAACCACTATAACACTTAACATAATTAACTTTCTAGGGTCTTTTAACCCTTCAAAGCATCCTAACATATAACCTAGCAAGGCTATAAGTAACAAAATATTTACTGTCATTTTAAATTAATAAATAAAATATTTTATTAATTTAAAATACTATGTCTTGGAAAGACTTAAACAATGATCTTTCTGATCCTTCTTTCTCTAGAATGACCTTCCCTAATGCTCCTGACAGTATTATAAGTAAATTTATGGCTAAAGGGATATTCAACTTTTTTCCTTTTAAAGTTGTCAACTTAAAATGGCTTATTGACATTGGTAAAGCTACTCAAGCTCCTAAAGGTGAAGGTTATCAAACTACTAACTGCGGTGTTTATCATTTCTATGCTATGACCTTTAATAAAGATGATAAGTATCTCCCTGTAGGTGATGTTGTTATTAACATGGACAAATCTCCCGAGAATGGAAGATGGTGTAATGGAAACTCTAATCCCGTTCTTGATTTAACTAAGGTTTTTATTCTTTTAGTTAAGAATGATAGTAAATATTCTACTATTATCAAAGACTCTGACTGGAAATTTGTTTCCAGAAGTAGAGATTGCAATACCCCTATTACCTGGGCTTTTAGAGCCGTTGTTAATAATAATAGAAATTATAACACTGACTATAATGTTATAGGTGATTCTTTTAAAAATTGGAATCACGGTGATGGTTGGTGGCCAGATGGTAACTCTTGTCTCTTACCTAATAATCCTTTTGATAGAAAAGAAAGACCTATTGCTGCAGTTCACACCAACTTTCTATCTGTTAACAAAAGTAAATCTAAACAAGATACTGATGTTAAATCGTTTGAACTTAATGGAGATTTTGGTTGTAGTTATAGACACTTCTTAAGTGCAACTTCTCCTTTTAATACATTTAATGTAAGTGCTGATGAAGACACAAGAGGTGGTGGTAGAAATGTTGATGATGGTTATTGGGGTGATTGGCCAGCTCCTAATGGGCCTCCTACTTACTGGCCTAAATATAAATTTTATGATATTATTCCTGAGTTTTTTACTTCTGAATGTTGTGCTGGAACTCTTCCAGCTAATTCTGAAATGTGGCAGTGTGGAAGATACAGCGACTCCTCTTCTTCTACATGCAAACTTAAAATGGACGACTTTTGTATAGGGGATAATCTCACTAAAAATAGTTGTAAAATATATTGTAAAGGTAAAGACTGTGACGATAGATTAAGCGAGTTTTGTGGAGCTGGAAGTTATGCTGAACAAAAAGGTAAATACGAAAAAAATCCTGAAATATGCAGCTGTTTTATGCCTAGAAGTTTTTATGAAGCAAAGGATACAGAATATTACTCTAAGATGGGTGCTGCTGGTCAAAAATTAGTTGATCTCCTTAAAGCATCTGGGGTTTATGGAGGTAATCCTGAATGTTCTGACTTACAGTGTAAGTTTGGAGGAACTACTCTCCAACATTCTACCTTTAAACAAGGTAGTTGCCCTTCTATAAATATACAAAATTGTATTAATGAACAGGCTACTACAAACAAAGGAACATTAAAAGCTGGAACTATAGATCAATCTCAAGCCAACAACTGTGTTCAACAATCCCAAACTGTTAATAATACTACTCAACAAGTTCAACCAGTCGTTCAACCACCTCAACAAACTTATACACCTCCTCCACCTCAACAACCTACATCAGTAGTTAAACCCCAACCTCAACAGACTTACACTCCTCCACCTCAACAAGAAGAAACTAAAGGAAGTAATAAGATGATAATATATGGAGCTATTGCTTTCGTAGTCCTTCTTTTAATTATCTTACTTATTGTTCTTATGATGTAATTTATTAATTTAATTATTGAACTAATAAATTATTTGTTTTTCCATAACTTCCAACCATTTGAGTCAAATGTTCCAAATGTTCCATCATCAAATATTCTTAGAGTATAAGGACCTACACCAGCTCCATAAGCTCCTGTATACCAAATAGCTCCTCCTCTACTATTATATAAAACCAAATGCCCTTCAGGCTGTTGTTTTAAGTAATAAGGCGAGTTAAGATATTTTCCAGCAGCATCTTTAGGTTGCGATGAACCAGAGAACCAAACAGTTTTTTCAACTTGACCTGGTGTTTGGTCTATTACTGTTAAGTTTCCATCTGGTTGAACCTCTAATCTAAATTTTTTGTTTGGTGAAATTAATACGTTAGGGCAAGAGTTATTAGTGTTACCTATACCAACTGTAGAAATACCGCTGTTAATATCACTTCTACAAGTATCTGACGCACAACTACAGTCTAAAGAACTTTGTATAACACCAGCAGGACAACTTGTACTACAAACACACGAATTACTTGAAGAGTTATAAGTCTTTCCTACTGGGCAACTACAACTACAGTTACTATTTTGGGTAGATCCTCCTCCGCATGTGTTAGGACAAAGTAATCCTCTCTTAGAACTCCACACAGGCTTTCCACTAGGAGAATCAGTAACGACAAGATCTCCATCTGTTTGCATCTTTAAGTACCAAGGTCCTGAACCTCTTCCGTTAGAACCATTAGCCCATATAAATCCATTATTTTTATCATAAAATACTAAATTACCATCACTTTGCATTACAAGTTTATATGGTGGAGCACCTCTTCCATACGTAGATGTATTCCAACCTGGAACACCATTATCATAAACAACAAAGTTACCATCTGTTTGTAATATAGCTTTATATCTTCCGTCAGAAGATGTTAAAGTATTATTACATACACCTCCAAGTAAATCACTTCTACAAGTATCTGTAATACAAGTACTTCCATTATAAGTCATACCTGCAGGACAACCGCAGCTACAGTCTGCATTTATTGTAGAGCCTCCGCCGCAAGTGTTATTACACTTACAACTATTACTCATAAAATCATATGTTTGTAATGTAGGACATGAAGGGTCTAGAGGTATTTTAGTAGACGTAGGGTTTAAGATTTTCATTCCTTTATAACACCAATGATTTCTATCAGCATATCCTGGTGCACTGCATACATTTGGTTTAGTTGCTTCTGCAGGAGGATTGCTTATTTTATTTAAGGTATTAGTTTTATTTGTATCCCAATAGCAATCCCAGTTATTAAATGACATACACTCTATGTCTCCTGACTCATTTAATCTATAAGGCATATTATATTGACCAACATCATACAACTCCCATTTTATACAACTATTTAGTGCTTGATTATATACTTTACCTATAGGACAAGTTACTTTATATACAGTGTTTGGATAACTTAAACAAGTAGGTCCTCTTCCTATTGGAGGCTTAATTGTTGTTATCTGTTTACTTTGGTCTATAGTTCCCACTTGATAAGTATTATTATCTAATACATTATTAAGGTTATCAACTGTTTGAACACTTAAAGCAAATCTTTCTATTCTATTCTTTATTTCTTTTCCTGACATAACTTCTCCACTAAACTCATAATATTCTTCTTTTATCATACTGTCAAGTTCTTCTTGAGTCTTTGCATTTATAGAACACACAGCATCTTTATCAATAGGTTCTTGTGTAGATGAAGGTGTAGTCTCTTGAGTAGATGAAGGTGGCGTCTCTTGAATAGTTGAAGGTGTAGTCTCTTGTGATGATGGCGGAACTTCTTGGGTAGTTGAAGGTGTACTTTGCTGGTTATCTTGTGTTGGTGTAGATTTAGAAAGTAAAAAATAAGCTCCTATACCAACAGAAACAACCATTAAAATTAATACTATTATAATGATAAGCTTCCTATTCATTTTATAAAAAATAAAAGAAAAAAAATCTTATCTTAAATATAAAAATGCTACAAGTTATTCTCTTAGCCATAATTTTATTTATGTGCTTAAACAAAGACAAGTATAGAATATCTAATAACATGATAATTGGTTTATCTTTAGTCGCTATTTACTTTATGTTTATATCTAAAGAAAGATTTGCTTTACCATCAGATAATAGTATCTTAACTGATGTTAATGCTTTGGATGATAACAAGTTTTATAACGTAGGAGCAATAAAACCAGATTCTCAAATTAAAACCACAAGAGATGCTTTAGGAAATGGGGCTAAATGTTTATCATTCCCTAATAATGTCTATAAAGTTGTACCTGATGTTGCAGCTGATTGTTCTATTCCTAATGGAACAGATGCCAATGCTGTTAAACAAGCTAACGTTGATACAAACTATACATTTAACACTAGAATAATTTCAGGTAAAGATATTAAAACTAAGTGTTTCTCCGATATAAACAGTGGTGTTTCTACAGTCGGTATAGGTAATACTGCTAACTCTTGTCCTAACGTTATAGTTTCTCCAAATAAAAAGTTTAGATTAGAGGTTCAACCAGATGGTAACTTAGTTATTATTGATCAAACACCAGGACAAGCTGAAAAAGCTATATTACAATCTGGTTCAGCACAACCAAAAGATGCTGACGGTAAATATCTTAACGCTCCTTATTTCTTAAAACAACAGCCTGAAGGACATTTAGTTTTATATAATAGTAAAGGAGGAGCTATTTGGTCTACTGGTAATTACGGTGTAGGTGTAGGTCCATATGAACTCAGAATGAACGACGATGGAACAATAACAAATGTTGATTCAAAAGGTTTACAATATATGAAAAACGGAAACATGAAGGCTATTTAAACTCTACTTTATTATTTTTATATTACACATTCATATACAAGTGTAATATAAATTTACCCCATAACTTGTCTAGCTGGACCTCCCTTTAACTTCTTTGCCTTTTTCTTCACACTTTTAACCGCTGCTACCTGTCCTGCCATCTCTATTGGCGCATTCATCAACTCTTCTTTCATCTCTCTTGCCAACTCTAAATTCTTATTTAATTCTTCTATTCTATCCTGATACTCCTTCGCCTCTCTCTTACTTATAACCTGCTCATTATCTATTGCCCTCTGCACCTCATATAAACAATTCTCCTTCTCTATACTTAACTTTCTCTCCAACTCTGAAACTAAACCTTTCATGGTATTTATCTCTTCACCCAGTCCATCCTCTCTCTCTTCTAACTTGGTTATTGTTGTATTACAAGATTCAGCTTGACTTATTATATCTCCTTTTAATCTACTTATCTCACTATTTAAAACATCTTCTCTCTCTTCTAACTTATTTATTGTTGTACTACAATCTCCTTTAATGTTACTTAACTCCTCCTTCAATTCATTATTCTCTAACATTAATCTCTCTATTTCATCTTCTGTTTCTCTTATATCATTCTCATATCTGTCTATATACTCTTTTATCACTTTTCTCATATCAGATATTTCTCTATCTTTATCAACCATCTCCTCTTTTATCTTCATCAACTCTCTAAGATTAAACTCATCTTCCTCTGTCTTTACTCTTAACTCACTTATTACTGTTTGAAGATTGGTATTACTCTTTCTTAACATATCATTCTCTGTATTTAAACTACTAATTTCACTCTCATATCTTTCTATACTTACTTTATATTGATTTATAATTCCCTTTAAAGAATTACCTTCCTCTATCTCTCTTGCATAATCCTTTTGTAATAAAGAATTTATCTTTTCTAAATCTTCAATCGCCCTTCTCATATCCTCATTTATTCCTTTATTAACACGTATTTCCTCTCTCATCTCACTGCTGACACTTTGTAACTCACTTAACCGTCTTTGTAGTTCTTCTATTGTCTTTACTAAGACCGGCTTATCACTACACTCTTCTTTAACATATTCCAACTCTTTCTCAACAAATCTCTTTCCATCCTTCTCCTCCTTTATCATATCTTGTAATGCCAAATTTGACTTTTCAAACTCTACTACATATCTATTCAAGTCTCCAACTACCTCTTTCTGACTACTTATCTCCTCATTTAAGCCACTTATTGTTTTCTTATCTTCCTCTATAATATCCTCCATCTTTCTATACTCAATATCCATCTTCTTCTTTACATCTTGTGTTAAACATACTCTATTAAGTAAGTTAACACTTTCTCCAGCACTCTCTAATAAAGATATTATCTCATTATACTTTTCTTTAACTATAACACACTCTTTAATCTTATCACTTAATTCATTTACCCTTGTGTTACACTCTCCTCTTCCACTCATCAACTCTTTTATCCTCTTCTTTAAACCTTTTATCTCATTACCAGGAGTTTTGCTTACACATTTTGGTAAGTTTCCCAACGCAGAAGCCTGTTTCTTACTTACCCGCTTACCTTCATAATAGTAAACATCCCTCTTGTTCTTATCCTTATAACATTCTAATGTCATTTTATCTTAATATTAAGATAAAATAATTTTTTTATAAACAATATGAACGTCTCAAGGTAAAATACCAAAAGACATATACGATATTACTAAGACCAGCAAATATACCATATATAACTTTCCACATAACTTCTATTCCTTCTTTAGTATTACAAGTCCAACTTAAATAGAAAGCTAATACGGCAAATATTAAAAATATAATTGTAGATAAAACATTCTGCTTAACTAAAGTTCTTATATGCTGAACAGGTTGTGTTCTTGCATGAACTGCACCATGGAACCCTTCTTTACTTCCTCCACACATACATCCACTTCTCATTATTTGTAATTTAAACAAGATAATATTTTAATTTAAAAAATGAAGATCATTGACGCTTTCATCTTTTATAACGAAGAAAAAATGCTTGATTTTAGACTTAACTACTATGCTAATACAGTTGATTACTTCGTTATTGTTGAAGCTAATAAAACATTCTCCGGTGTTGATAAACCTTCTTTCTTTAACACTATTAAAGACCGTTATTCTCATCTTAACATTATTCATTACATCGTAGAAGATATGCCCTCAAGTGTACCAAACGACTCTTCACAAGCTATAGAATGGCATCGTGAACACCACCAAAGAGAGTGTATAAAGAGAGCTCTCAAGTTAGTTCCTAATATACAAGATGAAGACTGGGTGCTTGTAGCAGATACAGACGAGATAGCTAATAGAGATAAACTTCTTACTGTTAAGAATAGTGACCTTTATAGCGCATTTGAAAGAGTAGGATATACCCTTGAGTTTGATAACTACTACTACAACATTGAAAGTAGACTAGACCAAAAGTGTTATGCTACCAAACTTCTTAGATACGGAGAACTAAAAAATAAGGAGTTAAGAGGCTTACGTTTTTCAGTAGGAATTTATCCTTTACTTATAGAGTTTGGTTGGCACTTTAGCTACTTTTTCTCTCCTGAAATGATTAAGAACAAAATACAATCTTTCTCTCACCAAGAATATAACGAAGAAAAGTTTACTAATAAAGAACATGTAGAAGATTGTATTAAAAATGGAAAGTCTCTGTTCTACTTAGACCCTAGCAGAACAGAAAAAATTTATCACATACCTCACACTATTAATAAAAATTTACCTCAAGGTTATGAAATGCTGATTTAAAGAATTAAATTAAGTAAAGTAAAATGATTATTCCTAAAGAAGGTAACGTTATTGTAGACTTTTATGCTGACTGGTGTGGTCCTTGTAAAAGAATTTCCCCTTACTTTGAAGAACTTAAAGAACAATTTCCTAATGTCCTCTTCTTAAAGTGCAACATTGATGAGAACCAAGAATTAGCCCGAACTTTAAACATCCAAAGTATCCCAGCTTTTATATTATTTGTTGACGGAGCTGAGAAAGATAGACTTGTAGGTGCTAACAAAGATAAACTTTTAGGTATGATTAAGAGTGTGTAAAGTAATACCAACACTCCATACCTATAGCAAATAATACTACTGAACATACAACTATTAAAGATATAAACTCCATTTTTATATCTTTATATAAACATTAACTTATATAATTCAATTTAAGGTATATCATCAATAACTTCATACCCAAAAAATCTATCTATCCTATCCTCAAATATAACTATCATCCAACTTATAATTAACATTGACGAAACCAATACTATTATACCTAAACTTATATCATCGTTCTTCATTTAATTTAATAGATTAACTCTTTTAAATTATAATCTTAAGTTTATAATAAAATTAAGAACAAGAAATATTTTTATAATGAATGTATAGCACCTCCTCCTAAACCTATTGATATGGTTAACTCTGAGAAAGTTTCTAAGTATAGCCATACTAATAAATTTCATGAAAGCAAAGACCAATGGTGCACTGAGTGTGAAGAAGTTTATCAACACGCTTGTGCTGTAGATTATATTAATGTTTATCATCCTCATGGAGAGTCTATTGATGAGATGAAGAAAGAATTTTATAGTAATTACCACAGTATGCTTAAAAATATAGACCAAAACATATTAAATAATCCTAATATAACACCTCAAGAAATAAAAGATGCAATTGAAATAGGTTATTCAGCTTCTAATTTCTTAGATACATGTATAGCTTTGAGACTTAATCATCATCGTAATTGTATAAGAGCAGAAACCGATTTATATAAGAATATAAATAATATAAACCCTCTTAATCTCCAAGGTGATAAAGGTCACAAAGATTTTATTGATGAATTAAGAAGATTAAAAACATTGGGAACAAAGATATATAATAATGCTTCTAAACATCCCAATAAAACTACTAAAGTAGTAAAGAGAAGTAAAAGAAATAACAAGAGCAGACCTAAGACTAAGAAAACTCTAAGAAGTAGAAGAATAAGATCACTGGTTAGAAAGAAGAGAGAAAGTAAAGAATATTAGTACTCTATGACTATATATTATCTTTAAGTATGAAAGCATCATTAAATCTTTCTTCTGATAAATACTTTTTACATATGCTTAAAGCCTTTTCATAATATTCAATATCTTTTATTTTATTCTTATAATATTTTTCTTTTGTTACAAATTTACCAAAGAATTTCTCATCATATTTGGATGTGTATAAGTATTCTAATTCTCGTAATATATAAAAGGTATCATTAAAACAATCCTTTCCTAACTGTATCAAATACTCAAATATATCTAAATTATACTGATATTTAGAGTTAAAAGTCCACAAACCAAACATTAAATCTGGGTCCTCCCACTCTTCCTCTGGTATGTTAACAACCTCTCTCATCCACACTTTAAACTCTTCAAGCGTAATATCCTCGTATTTATCTAACTTGAAAAACATCTCTCCTAATTCTATTATCTTATAACCCTTGTAATACTCCATGTTTAAATATACCTTAATATAACTTTAAATAAAATTATATTAACTCTTTTAATTTTAGTCAAACACAGTCTGCTCCCAATCATTAAAAGGGGTATAATTTGGATCCATTATAATACCAACGAGTCTATCTATATGCGGTGGAAGGTATGAAAAATGTGCTATCTTTACCCACACACTCTTATCTGATAAAGGTGGTAACTCTAAAACTAATGTCTTACCCATAACTTTATACTTACTCTTATCTGTTACATCTACCTTCATACCATGCAACTCCTTTGCCCTCCTTAAAAACACTTCTAAACTTTCATTATTACTTATCAACTCAACGTGCGGCTCTAATCTACTCTCAAATCTTATTCCTGCATGCTTTATTCTCTGCTGACAATCTACTATATGCATATATAAATCACTATCTGGTTCTAAAAACTTAGACTTTGTCTCACCCTTTAACCTCTTTTTTGGTTCTATTAAAGATACTTTTAAACTATCCATTTATTATTTATATCATACTTCTTTAATATATAATTTATTTATCTTCTTTTTTATTCTCTAACCACTCTATAACCTTTAATAACTCTTTATCTTCCAATGAAGGTGGATAAAACATTCCAATAGGTCTATCATAACACACCGCAAAAATAGGTATCTGATAACACGCCTCCCCTAAACTCCTCTTTACAGCATTTGAATCATCTATCATCACACACTCTTCATACTTTATTCCAGGATTATTATCTACCACATACTCTATCGCCTTCAACTTCCCATAATTATATTTTGCTACATCATAATCTATCCCAGAATATACAAACAACAAACTAACATTAGGAAATAATATATCTACAACAAAGTCCGCATACTCTCTAGAAGCCGCTGTAAAGATTCCTATTTTATACTTACTATTATTTTCAATAAGAAAGTTTATAAACTCCCTCACGTTTGGCCTTAAGAAAGTAATAAGATTAATACCATCATCAAACCATTCAAACTTCTCCTTCCACTCATCCTTAACAAGTCTATAGTTAAGTGAATGAACTAATGTACGATCTATATCAAGAATAATAGTTTTCATCTTTAAAGTTATAATTAAATAACTTTAAAGATTTAACTTCAATTAAATAAAAGATGAAGATTATTGTTACAGGAGGAGCTGGTTTTATCGGAAGCAATATCGTTGATGCTCTCCTTGATTTAAACCATACTGTTATTTCTATTGATAATCAAAGTGCTACTTGTCATGAGGTTTTTCATTGGAACCCTAAATCCCATAATTACGCCTTTGACATCTGCGATTATGATAATATTAGACCCTTATTTGACGGCGTAGATTACGTTTTTCACCTTGCAGCTGAGGCGAGAATCCAACCTTCCTTAATAAATCCTTTATTAACTGTAAAAACAAACTCATTAGGAACTGCTACTGTCCTTCAATGTGCTAGAGAAGCTGGTGTTAAAAGAGTTATCTATTCTTCTACAAGCAGCTCTTATGGTAGAAAGCATACTCATTTACTCGCCGATGGAAAAGGTTATACAGAAGATCTTGAAGAAGACTGTTTAACACCATACAGTATCAGCAAGGTTAACGGTGAAAAGATGTGTAAACTTTATTCTACATTATTCGGTCTTGACACTGTTACATTAAGATACTTTAATGTTTACGGAAGAAATGAGCCAACAAGAGGTCAATACGCGCCTGTTATTGGTTTGTTTTTAAATCAAGTTAATGAAGGAAAACCTATGACTATTGTTGGGGACGGAGAACAACGTCGTGATTTTACAAACATTGAGGATGTTGTAAGGGCTAATATCTTGGCTATGATGTGTATTGAAGATTTTAAAGGAGAAGTTTATAATGTAGGCACAGGAAGAAACTATAGCATAAATGAGATTACTAGGATAATTGGAGGCGATACTATTCATATTCCTGAAAGAAAAGGAGAGAGTAGAATTACCCTTGCTAATTGTGATAAAATTAAAAGAAAATTAGACTGGGAAGCAACTGTTAGTTTAGAAGATTACCTTAAGGTTTTAATTTAAATAATGAATTTAAAATAATATAAAGTATTATTTTAAATGACCTGTACGAGAGATAATATGCCTTTTTTATCAGAGTTAGAAACTAGAATAGTTTTTAAAGACGGGCAAGGATTTAAAATGAGTGAACATGAGTGGTGCAAAGAGTGTAGTAAATCATATCATACTATATGTGATATAATAGCTTCTAAGTTTAATATTCCTGTAAAGAACCATCATATGCAGTTAAAGGTAATAAGAAAACAATCTCAAAAAGCAAGGTTGTTTTTAACCTGTTCTAATTTCTTTTCAAAACAGAATATATCCTATGATGAAAATGTTATGTCATTAATACTTGGTTTTGAAAGATACAAGAAAGGTCTTATAAGTATTGCAGATTGTATAAGACAAAGAATGTTTCATCATGAAAACTGTGTTTTTAATGATATTGGAAGACCTTCTAATTTTGGTAATGATACACATATGGATTTTCTTGTTTCTTTAAGCGTTGAATTTCTGTTATTGTATCAACCATTTAAAGATTTCTTACCTCAGCTAAAGCTTAATATAGATAATTCTATGAAGTATAGATATATAGATTTTAAAGTAAAAGACTTTATACTTAACGATATAGAAGCTAATTATAGAGACATTTTTTCAGCTATAGATACTCTCATCACTTATAAATTTAATAGTAGAAGAGATTTGATTTCATATATTAAAGAAAGAAATAATGACGTTGGTGTAAAGAACCTTAAAGAAGGTAAAAATGAAGTATGTAAATATATAAAAGATTGTGTATTGGACTCTGGAGAAGCATTGGAATGTGTTTTAGATTTAGATATATACATAACTACATCAGAAGAAGATAATATATATGAATTTTTTATAGAGTATTTTAAGTCTATATATAAGTTTAAGGATGAACCTCTTCTAAAGAAATCTCCTAAATTAAAACCTACAAAATCCCCGGAAGTAAGAGCTAAAAGTAGAAGACACATTAAATGGTTAAGAAAAAATAACATGTAATTTAAGACTAATATTACTCTTAAATTAAACTGTAACTCCATCTTTATATTCACATTTTTCTTTTAAGGTTCCATCTTCATTCCAATATGTATATTCACCGTTAATCTTATCGTCTTTATATGTTGTTTCAATACATTTATTTCCATTATGCCACCAGCTCTTATATTCTCCGTTCCATTTATCACCTTCCATAATTACTTGGTAGTGTAGCTTTCCATCACACTCATAGTATCTAGTTAATTCATAAGTATCATAATTAATCAATGATTTTTTAAGAGTTAAAATACCTGTTTGATTCCAACGTTCCGATTTAATTAATTTCCCATCAGCCCTATATATAATATCTAATGAAAGTTTCCCATCTTCATACCAACATTTATACTCTCCTACCTGTACACCGTTTATATAATTTCTTACCATACAGAGTTGACCGTTTGGATAATAATCTTTACGAACACCGTGTCGTTTATTATAAAGATGATTTGTTTCATACATTGGATTTCCATTTTCATACCAAGCATTATATACTCCATTCATAAGCCCTTTATTATATTCAGAATATACAGAACGTATTCCATTTTTATACCATGTTTCTACTGTTCCTGAAAGTTCTCCATCTTTATAATTTCTTGTAGCTTTCTTTGAACCATTTTCATAAAACTCTTTATATTCTCCATTTAAATGACCTCCAGTCATGTGATACTGGAGTTTAATACCTCCACCTTCTTCTTCGGAATAATAATCTTCATAATCACCGTCTTTCTTTAAGAACTTTTTAACAAGGTAAATATTGTCACGACTTGCACCATTCTCTTTCATAAAGGTTAAATCTTCTTCTACGAACTGAAAATATTGAGGATATTTTTCCATTTCAAGGAGTAACCAACGGATGTCTCGAACCTTTAAAAATTCTTTTTTAATTTCTTCTTTAAAATGGAAAGAGATTTCGTTTATATTATCGGGGTTATTATCCTCTAAACATTTTTTAAATATATTTAAAAATATTAGCTTGAACGAAGAGCTTATTTTATCTTTACCATATAATGATAATATGTTTAAAAATATATTAGTTAATACCCCACAAATTGTATATGTATGATTATATACATCTTTGTCAATAATATCATTTAATATCTTAATCTCTTCAAGAGGGTCTTTTACCTTGACTACTTCTACTTTAGTTTCAGTCTTTAATTGTTGGATAAGTTCCAAAGATTTATTAACTAATTTATTGTGCTCTTCAAAAGCTTTTAAAACGTTTTGTTGAGACTCTTTAATCTGTTTTATAATAGAAGCTACACTGAAAGCATCATTTTTATTATCGGTTGTCAAAACTAATCCGGTCATCGGGTTTATAATAGTAATCCGTAATCTTTAATATATGTTTTAATAGAATATAAAAATAAATTTCAGTTTAAATAAAATTATACTATTAAAAATGAATATAGAATATATAGATAAAGACCTACCTTTATACTCTAAAATAAAGGAACTTATTAAAAATCAAGGAGAAACTACATGTAGAAATATAATAGATAAAATGACTGTTAGAACATCTTTAGAAGGTTTTATTTTTGGTTTTGTAAGTTATTCTATAAGAGCAAATTCAGGAAGAAGATCACCAAGAAATTTTAGCGATAAACATGCCCTTAATGGTTTTGTTATATGTTCTGTGCTTGATTATAGACCTACTGAAATACATATTTCTCTATTATGCGCTCTTCCATCAGTTGATAAACTTGGAAGTACCCTCTTAGATAAGGTATATGAATATGCAAAGAAAAATAAGTTTAATACAATAACCCTTCTTGCATTACCTAGTAAAAAATTAGTAGAATGGTATAAAATACAAGGGTTTAAAGAGGGTAAAAAAGACATGAAAGGATTAAAATGTGTTGAAATGTATAAAATTATTTCTTAAATTAAACTTTACTTTGGAACTGGAATGTCTATATCTTCTTCTATTATTATATCATCTTGTTTTTTACTATCAACTGTAAGTTTTATTCTTTTAGGCTGTTTAGCCTTTTCAATACTTTCTTTCTTTACAAACTCCCAGTCATATTTATAAGCCTTAGACTCTCCTAAACATACCTTTGTTATATGTTCTCTACACTGTCCTGTAGCATCTATAGCATATCTTATACATGAATATTCTTTTATTAATTCTCCCCTCTTACCATCTTTTAAAGAATATTGTCTTACAGGATAAGTATAACCAGTTAAAAGATTATCTATAGCATGCTTACTATTCTCAGACTTTGTAACCCACTCTAAATTATTAGAACTATTATTTATTTTATTTCCATCTTTATGGTTAACATCTATATCTTTATACTCATCAAACATTATCTTTCCTTCAATAGGATGAAACAAGAAACAAATTACTCTATGAAACGCATACGTTTTACCTTTTACATATATTTCACTATAACCTGTTTCTTTTATCCTTCCAATTGTATATGTATTTTCTGATACTTGAATCATACCATTCTCGTAAGCTATAATACCAGGGAAATCCGGGTGTGTTATATAATTAAAATCAGGAGGGGATGTCAATACAAAGTAATAACAAGAACTGCTTTTCTTTTCCAATAATTTAACAGCGTCATTAAACTCTTTAGATAATGGAAGATTAACAATTTCCTTTAATCCATTTCCCCATACATAAAGATTATCAGGTCTTATATCATTAGAGTTATCCTTTGTTTTAACAACATAACCGGGTTTCCCTATAAACTCATAATGAGGTATCTTATATACTTTGGCTATAATATACTTTGCATTTTCATATTTACCATCTATTTTAACCATACCATCTCTTCTTATATTCATAACTTCTTTATTGTTATTTATAAAGCTGCCATTCTCTGATATCCAACCATGATTAAATTTTTTATAAACTATATCATTAATTATAAGTTCATCTTTATCTTTATTAATATTTTTTAAAATAATAGAACGACACTCTCTACACTCTTGACTTTCATCATTATCTTTTAATCCTTTTATAGTTCTTTTAAACGTGTTTTTACAATTACATATATACTCAAACTCATGATGACATGAAGTTATACTGTTTATATCTGTCTTAAGCTCACCTTTTACCTTATCTAAGAAAGTTATTAAATAAACATGGAGTTCTTTTATTCTTATTTCTTCTCTGATTTTACGCTGTTTTTCTTTAGTAGGGTCTTTATACTTTACTATAAGATTCTCAAAAGAACAGTTAGAGTAATCTCCATCTTTATGAATAATATCTACTTCACTTAAATATTCTTTATAAGTTCCTTCTTCTAATAAACGAGAGAAACCCATTATTACAAATATATCAACGTAGTACCTATTTGAATCTTTAAACTTTACACAAAGACGACCATTATTTTTCTCGTGAGTAGGTATTTTACAAGTCTTTACTTTACCAGAAGGTAGTCTCACAAGAACACCTTCCTTGTAAATTTTATATTCTGGAAATTCTGTAATACGTTTACCTTCTTGTAAATCATACACATCTATTTTATTTAAAAGTTTTGAAAGATAACTTTGTTTAAATTTTATATTATTAACGTGTATTACTCCTTCTTCAAAGTATGGTATCACATCGTCTTGTTGTTCTCCTTTAAATACATGTGTCATTAATTCAAGGATAGAATAAACCTTCTTACCTGTTTTTATTATCCCATTATCTACAAGGTCAACTCCTTTCTTTCCTATAACTTTACCTTCTGAAGAAACCCAGAATTGTTGATATTTCTTCCAAATAATATTATTGTCAGTATATTCAGTTATATTGTCTTGAAGGTACCATTTAAATCTACTATCTCCCTTTGATATATTTTTTATACAACACTTAGGAACATAATTAGGATCATTTAACTCAGTTTTATTACCGTTATTTGTAACTTCATGGAAACATCTAGTTCTTTCATTTCCGCAAGCACATCTGTAAGTAAAATTATCGTATATTGTTTTTATATTATCTGAACTTGACAATAACTCATAGTTTCTTTCTTCTAAAAATTTTAATACGTTTTGTTTGGTAGTCATTTTAAATATATTTTATTCTTATAATTTATTTCTTTAAATCATTTTAGTGAAATTATTTTATAAACCTATAAAATAATTTCAGAGGTCTTAACTACAATATTTGTAAGGTGCTTCCATTTAACACTCTTACAATGTTACGATTAAGACCTGTTATAATTTATTAAACTTATCGTCAAATAGTTCCTTATGTTCTCCTGTATATTTTACTTTTGAGGAAAACTTAATTTCATATTTTTTAGTATCCTCTTCATTCTTGTACTTCCACAAGTACTTTTTATACTTATAGTTTCCTTGTTTTTTACACGATGCTCTTATCTCATGCTCTGCTATACATGTATTTCTAAAAGCTTCGGCAACGCTAACATGTTCTTCTATTAAATCTCCGTATTCACCATTATTGTTAACAAATTGAAGAACGCTTCTAACCTTTTTGTTAAGTCCATTATTGTACGAATGTGTCATATTTTCAGACTTAGTAACCCACTCTAAATTATCTGCATTGTTATTAAGTGTATTTCCATCTTTATGGTTTACTTGAAGTTCTTGATAATCATCATATGTTTCCTTTCCTTCTATAGGATAAAACGCCATGCAAACTAGTCTATGAACTTTATAAGTTTTATGTTTAGTACATAAGTTATAATAAGACTTGGATAAATCTTCTCTTTTACTTAAAGAAAATGTTAAAAATCTGTTACCTCCAACCGCATTTAAATCGTTCCATATATTCCCATCTTTAAATATTATATGATTAGGAAGTTCTTTAATAATTTTATTTTCACAAGTTCTAAGTTTATAAGCAATACTCATATTTTCCTTTTCCTTAAAGTTATTAGATTGATGAGACTTTAATCCGTTTTCACTTCCTACTTCTGACCTTGTTCCTATTCTTATATCCTCTAAAGAAGGAATATTTTCATTATTGGTTCTTACTATATAACTAGATCTATTTCCTTCTAATTTATCAACATTTTCTATATTAAAAGCCTTTGCCATAAGAATAGAAGCATATTGTAGTTTACCATTAGTAAAATATCTTCCTCTCTCATCTGGGGTTAATAATTTACCATGAGCGTTAATACACTTACCTTTATCTGAAATAAAAGCACCTACTATAGGAACCCATTTTTCACCTTTAAATTCTTCTGGTATAACAGAAAAGTCTGTAGGAACTTCTTTTAATTTTAAATTATTACAGTCTCTACATCCTCTTCTTTTAATATCACTTAAAGTTTTACATTTAACATTTCCACATTTACAGTGATATTGAATATTCATAGAACTCTTAATAAGTTCTATAGGAGTAATAATTTTATATCCTTGAGAGGAAAAGTAATCAAGAACTTCGTTTTGTAAACTAGAATAAGACATATTTTATAGTAAATAATATATATCTTTAAATAATAAATAAAATTCATTTTCGTATAAATAGGTTTTCTTAACGGAAAGCCTAGAGGATGGGAAATCCCAATGCCGCACTCAGATATCCAGAGATATCTGAAATTATACTTTCGTATAATGCTTGGAGCACACCTTATGCCATTCTTTCAAATGACCGACCGACATCTGCTCTCTGAACTGCATCCGTAGTCGCGATACTTTTAGTATCGCTCCATTAGGACTTGGCTGCTGATTATCCATTGTATTATCTTCTTGAATTTTTACCTTGCCCGCGCCATTACGCTCGGTTCTACACCATGTTTTTCAACCAGTGAGTGGTATCAAGAAGCTTTAGGAACTTCCAGCAATTTGACGATCTTGCCCGATTTATCGGACTAGCAAGTTATATACACTTATTACTTAGTCGTGATAGTATTTACACTGTTTTTCTAATAAAGTAATACTACATCTTTATTAGCAGCTTGCTGTTGGGAGCACAGTTGAGATTTACCCCCAGAACATCTAACGATGTTATGATTTAAACCCATAATGATAGCTTCATATGATTGTGCAACAGCTGCACCTTGTGGAGCAACACCACCTGCAGCAGCAGTTTGAGCATCAGCAGAAGCTTGGAATTGTAAAGAAACGTTGGTTAATTTACCGTAGTTAGTAGAACCCATTGGGTTGGTGTTTACTAAGTCTAAGGTATAAGATAAGACGTGATAACCAGTTTCCTTTGGAATAGAAACTGCAGAGTAATATGGAACAATCAAAGAGAAATAATCAGAACCCATATTAACTAAACGTGCAGTATTTTCATAGAATAAAGTAGTTTGTGCAATTGGATCAGATGCCAATGCTGGTGCAAAGTTAACACCATTAACAGTTGGAACTGGAGATGCTGCAGTATAATTAGACCATTCAGCAGTATTAGTCTTATTTCTAATACCAAAGAATAAAGCCTTGATAGAATGTGCAAAACGAATATCAAAGTTTTGTAATTGAGAAGATGGAGTAAAGTTTCCTTTTGGTGCAATTTGAACTTGTTCAATTAACATATCACGTGGTGCTTTACCCATTTGTGCTCTTTCAACGTTAGAAACAATA
>JACCDO011759770.1_pt1 | contig 20057 bp, 9 predicted proteins | sample 7446101 | NCBI WGS metagenome assembly JACCDO01 (sample SAMN15323440, study PRJNA562643) | freshwater metagenome | isolation source: river surface water | place: USA:Blue River Watershed | collected 2017-08-16
AATAGAAAAATATAAAAATTATTTAAATTGGAATGATATTTGTATTTATCAAAATTTATCAGAAGAATTTATTGATAAATGGAATGAATTTATTAAATTTGATAAATTAAAGAATGATAATAAATTTAGTGAAAAATTTATAAAAAAATATATTCATAAATTAGATCATTTTGATATATGTAAATATCAAATGTTATCATTAAATTTTGTAGAAAATAATATTAATATAATTAAATGGGATTATTTATCATATAATGAAAATATAGACCCAATGGTTGCTTATAAGTATTATAATTTTCTTATTAAAACTATAAATGTTAATTTAGCTTATAAGAAATATATTGATACTAAAATGATGTCTATTATTATTAGTAAAAAAACTAATTTACCAATGATAGATTCTAAAATGTTAATAGATAATTATCTATAATTTATGTTAATATAAATTCTGGATCTATATTAACAAATCCATCCATAACTGAAATATTATCAGCATACCATTCATATAAATCATATTGAGATTTTCTTAAAAATAATCTATTATATATCAGTAAATGAGGTCTATTTTGTTTAAATGGAGCTCCTATTTTTTGATAAGATAATTCTGATACTAATTTACTTTCTACATTAACTTTTATATTAAATCTATTGTAATATCCTAATCTTTCTTCATCCCATTTAAGTAAATTTAGTTTATAACCTGAATATATACATTCTTTATATTTACATATCAAATTAATAAAATCTGACTTTGTTTGATCATTTGTTTTTTTTAATAAAATATATAAATCAGAATCATATTGAGTTGGATTAATTTTTAATTGATCCATAACCTGCCATAAAATTTCTTCTATATTTTCTACTAATTTCATAAGAGTATTAAATACTAATCCTTTTTCTAAACACCATTCTCTTAATTTTTTTATATCTCTATTTTGATTAAATTGAAATATAAATCTTTGATAAATTAATAATAATTCTAAAAATTCACATCCTATTAATAATTTAGATTTAAATTTACTATAATTGGAATAATCACAATCAGTTTCATTTTTATATAAGTCTATAAACAATTTAGCAGTTGTTAATGGTTTAATATTTGATCCAGACATAATAAGATCTGATTTTTTTATTTCAAGTAAGCATGATAATGTAATCATTTCTTTTATTGAAATATCATATACAATTGAAGATAATATCATTTTACGTGATTGAATTGGAATTTTTCTAAATATATTTAACATAGTGCCAGTTTTTGTTATATATCCATATTTATCTATAGCACCAAGAACAAATAATAATTCTGATGATTGTGTTATAGATTCATCAGTTGGAGGTGTTAATAATTTATCTATTGGTAATTTATTTATAGAAACATCAGGTGATTTTGATAACATCGTTAAAATATGGGATGAAATATTTTCAATCAAAATATTAGGTGTATTATTAGTAATCATATTATTAAAAGTATCATTAGTAAATAATGGATAAAAAACTCCTGGAAATTTTCTTCCAACTCGCCCTTTTCTTTGAAGACTCATACTTTGAGTTGTTGGTTTAGTTAATAACATATAAGCATCATATCTTGGATTATATTCACTATTGAATACTAAACCTGTATCTATACAATATCTTAATGTTTCTAATGTGAGTCCTGTTTCTGCTACATTTGTTGATACAATAACTCTTCTATATGGTTTATCACCATTTGGTAATTTTAATAAATTACTTGGGGACATTAATAATTTGTAATTATCTGTATTTTGATTAATATCATATGATGTAATAGATAATGGTAATATTTTTTTATCAATCGTTAAATTTAAATCTTCTAATATCTTAATCATTTTTGAAATATATGAAATACTTGGCATAAATATAATTATATCTCTAATATTTTTTTTGATCATATTTTCAATATCTTTATCTTTTTTAACTTCAATATCTTCTTTATGATCAATAGATTTAATAATATCTATAATATGAGTATATATGTTTTGAACGTTTAATTCTGGATATATAACTTCAATTGGTTTAGATTGACCGCTTACTTCAAATATAGTTTTTGTTTCAAAATATTTAGAATATTCAATTACATCTAAAGTAGCACTCATAACAATTAAAAATGGTGGATCTTTATTTAAATTTCTTTTAATTAAATTTTTCATTAAATATAAGATTAAATCAATATCTAATGATCTATCATGCGCTTCGTCTAGTATGATAAATTTATATTTTTTCATAAAATGATCATCATCCATAGTTTTCAAAAATTGTAGTAAAATACCAGTTGTTGTAAATAATATACCTTTTTCTTTAGGTTTTTTTACAAACTCCTGAGTCTGCCATCCAAGATTTTTATATAATTCAATAGATAATCCATTATCATTTGGTTTTTTGTATGTATTTATCATACTAATATCTTTCGGTATTTCTATTGTTGTTAAAATTCTTGGTTGAGTTATTAGTATAGTTTTTTTAAATTTATTAAAAAATCTTAAATAAATATTTGGAGCTATTGATGTGCTTTTACCAGATCCAGTTTTGGATAATAAAATAATAACTCTATCACTCATTGTTAATTTTTTGTTTTTTGTTTGATTTAATTGTGAATCTATCCAATCCATAATATAATCAATTGGTATCATTTTGTCCAAATCAGATTGTTTTTCATCCATTCTAGAAATTAAAGATCCAGGTTTTAATAAGGTTATTGGATAATTCTTTTTATTCATAGTTTGATTTTTATCAATATTATTATTTAATAAGACATTATCATCCATATTTTAAATTATAAATTTCTATTTTTTAATTTTAGTATTAAATATTTCTTAATATATATTATTAACTATCTTTTAATAAAATTAAATAGTAAAATTTACAACTTCTATATAAATTATATATTTATGTTTTCAGTAGTAAGGGATAAATTAAGTAAAAGTATAAATTTTACAAAAAATAATTCTAATAATTTAGATAATAATACTTACAATAATAATTACAATAATGAATTATTAGATAATATATCTAATAATAATTCACAATCTTCTAAAAATGTAGAATATGATATTACTGATATTATTAATGATTTAATTGAAAGAAATAGTGATATTTCTAATAGCACATATACAAATAGTATAACTTCAAATAGTTCAGGGTTATCGTTTTTTAACAAAATCGGTCTTCGTAGAAAGGATTCATATTCATCATCTATTGATTTATGTGAATTTAACCCTAAACAAAGTGTAATAAAGGTGTTAAAAACAATTAAACAGATTGATAAATGTACACAAACAACAAAAATTGGATTGATTAAATTTTTAGAAATATTACAGATGAATTATTATAAGCATGTGAGTTTAAATTTACTTAGTGATTTTATGAAAATATACAAACCTAAATTAAAACCAGTTTATATTCATTATTATCTTTATTTTTTATATTATGCTGAGTATTATCATCATATAAGAAGTTCTAAAGATATTATTGATATATCAAAAGTTGATTTTCATAAAGAATGTTTGTGTAATATAAAAACTCATATAAAATATCTTTATAAATATCTAAAATCTAAAAAAAATAAACAAGAAGTAATAACAGAAATAACTTTATAAATATTGATATATAAACAAAATAAAAAAATGAAAGAATTAAATTTTTATAATGAATTATGTAAGATAGATATATCTAACAATAAATTAATAACTAGATATCCATATGATATAAAAGATAATATTTATTTTACACAGCATGAAATTATATTAAATTATAAAAAAAATTATTGTAATAACATTTTGGTACTAGAAGATTCTAAATTAGAAAAAGTTGATGGAGGAGGTAATGAACATATAAATAAACATATTATATTAAATTGTTTATTTGATGAAGATTTTTAAGTGTCTAAAATTGATATTTAATATCGTAAATATATAACTATAAGATTATATTAAACAACTTAACTAAAATTATGAACCAAGAATCTATTACTTTACACACTATTCGTAAATTTATTACTACTAATGATATTCTTGAAGCTTATGAAGCTCATGGTGATGAATTTATGATCATTGATATATATAATTTAAAAAAATCTCAATATTCTCAATATATTAGTATTTTCATTAAAAAAGCTGATGGTGATATTATTAATCCTACTTATTGGAAATTATCTAGTAAGGGTTTAATGGTATCGTCTTCTATTAAAGAACCATCTAAAAGAGTTTATTCTCAAGTTCGTATTGGAATTAGTCATTTATCTAAAATGAATGATACTGAAGAAGAAACTGATAATACTAAAGCATTGAAAATATTATGTGAAGTTTATGAAAGAAAAATGAAAGAATTAAAAGATAATAAACTTATTTCTGATGATGAAAAAGAATGTAGTAGAAAAATTAAAGATACAAACATTAAACCAGTTCATTTTATAAGCACAAAAATCGTCACTGCCATGCAAACAATGTCTATTGATCAAAAATCAGGTGAAGTTATTGAATTAAAAAATCCTTATTATTGGATTACAATTCCTATTAAAAGATTTTATAATTCAAATGAAGAAAAGAAAGAATCTGTCCATTTTAATAATCAATATTATTATGATCCTAAAAAAAATAGTCCTGATCTTACAAAACCTATAATGACATTTGAATACTCACCAACATTTTATAATATTGATAGTTTTATTCATCATCCAAGAACTGGAAAAAAAACTTATAAAAGAATTGGAGATATTGATGAAGATGATGTGAGTGCTGAACCAACTTTGGATAATACTAACATTCATAAGTATCTAACAAGAAATTCTGCTATTGTTGGTAATTTGAAATTTGAAATTGTTGTAGCTGGTCGTCAAGCTAAATTAGAAATTTACTTAAATGGAAATATCTATGTAAGACAAGGTTCTTCATCATACACTCAAGTACAAGATGATGATTGTTTGGATGAATTTAGTGATTTATATTCTACAATTTCAGCAAGTAAAAAATCTTTAAATTATGATAGTGATATGGTTGATGAACCAGATATTGATGACTTTTAAACAATAAAAAATATTAAACATTTTTAACACTTGATGCTGAAAATGAAATTAGCCTATTCTTAATATAATCTGGAATATAAGAATCTGAATCTAATTTTAAGCTATCAGGTTGAACTAATTTTTTTTGAAATTCATAAATTATTGTAGAACATTTATATTCAAGTTCAATACCTATTAAATCTTTTAATTCACTCCATTTTAAATTTTTAATATTAAATTCAGCATTTTTTATATTAATAGTCATAAAATTACCTAATTGTGATTTTTTATAATGAAATGATTTAATAAAAGCAATTTTTTCAATATATTCATCACTTACCTTTATATGTAATCTATTACCATCAATATTAATTAAATAACCTCTAACAGTAAAATCACGCATATAATTATCTATTTTATTTATATATATATAAAATAGATAATTGTTTTAATTAAAGTTATATAATAATTATTTTTTTTGTAAAATTTATAGCATACCTTTAAGTGCCGCTTTTTGTGATTTTGATAATGTCTTAACAAAACTGGTTAGTTTTGTTCCAGATACTTTATACATTTTAGAAGCAGCGCCTCCTTTGAATATAATATTATTAACTGAGTTTGGATTACCTCCAGATATAGAACCTCCTTTTTTATGGCTCATTTCTAGTTGTTCCTCAATTGATTCAGTTAATGGTACATATAAGAAATATACACTCTTTACAAATGATACTGGACCACAGATAAAAGATTCAGTTCCTTTAAGCATATGTTTCTTATACATATCATCATTAGTTAATACATGATGTTTAGAAGGGTTATTCCAATCAATACTACCCAAAGTAGCCAATGTATCTTCAACATCTTCCCAACAATCAACGCAGCTATCATACATAAATCGTAATTCATCCATTAAAATTTTATGATCTAATGCTTCTACCAATCCTGAATCAACTGATTTACTTTCATAAATTTTATTCATCATTTTTTTATAACAACCTTTAATACCTTCCATTAAAGAAGATTTATCACCTTTTTCACCTATTAATTGAGTTCTACATTTATTAATATGTTTAAATAAATCTTTATCAAATGAATAATTAGTATTGATACATTCTTTAATAATTTCAGTATCAATTACATTACTAAAATCAAAATCTTTAAGATGTTCATCTTTAACTAAAGCATGATCATATCCAGGCATTGTTAAGAAAAACCAAGATAATATTGGATTAGAAGATAAATAAAATTTAGCTTTTTCAAAACTATCGGTATTTTCTTCATTTTGTAGTTCAACTAATACACCAGCAACTGCTTTAAAGAAATTTTTAATTGTTTTATCAGCATTATCTTCTACAATGAATGATTTTGTAATATCCCTAATGTGATCAATTTCTTTAGATTTATTACCTCCATATACACCAGAAGAAGCTAAAACCATTCCACCACTTTTACCTTCAACAGTTTCTGGAACATCTTCACCAGAATAATTATATATAAGAAAGGTTGGTTCGCCTTTACTTCCATAAATAGTTTTTTTTGATACGCTTAATTTAGAAGCAACATCGGATGGTGATTTTAACACTTTTGAATTAGATTGTAAAGTTCCAATTACAATATCTTTAGTTTTAAAATCATTAAGCGTATAATGTTTTTTAAGAACTAATGATCTAATAGCATCAATTGCTTCATCATCTTTATCATCAGCAACCATTTTACTTAATTTTTTTACTAATTTAGTATCAGGCATTAAAAACGTATTTTGATATCTTTGAGATCTAAAAATACCATCAATACATAATTCATTAATTACTTCATATAATTCAGGAGATTCCCTTTTAATCAAACTGAGAACGCATGTATATTTATCTTTACCACCAGCAAACATAATTATAAATTATTTTGATATTGTTTATTATGTTATATTATTGTAGATGATAATTAAAACAATATAATAGAAATGTAAATATTTATTTAAATTAAATTAATTTAATTAATTTAAAATCAAAATAAAAATATTATTGTTATAGTATATAAAAATTAATAAAAATTTTATAAATATTAATTAATAATTATTTTTTTATAAGTTAAAATATTTTTTTATTTTTATAACATAAAAAATAATTAATTTTTGATTCTTAATTTAGAAATTTCTTAATTTATTATATATATAATTAAAAACATCTAACATTTGATATAAAGATATATATTAAAAAAAATAAGATAATTTATCATGAGTTTTGAAAGTGATTTAATGGAAACCTTCGCTCAAATTAACGCAGCCGGTGAATCAAGTATGAAAGAAGTTGATGTTTCAATTCAGGATGATGATAAAATTGTAGGTAATGGAATTACTGGATCTGCTAATGCTCTTAATATTAGTGGTGGTAGTTTAGATGCTATTATTAGATCTTTTGGTGGTGAATTGGAAGGAATTCAAGGTGGATCACCAAAGGATAAACTTAAATATAAAGCAGAAACTGTTATGTCTAAAGCTAAATCAAGTGGTAAAGCTTTAGACCATCATTTACAAAAACAATATAAATCATTACATGATAATGTCGTAGATTTAGAAAATCTAACATCTATGGCAAAAGACGCAGTTAAAGAAAATTCTTGTTCTAAGGATCTAAATGATGTATTAAAAAAAATTATTGAACATATGGGTAATGAAGCTCAAGAAATGAAAAAAGTTTTAGAAAAGGATCTTAAACAACCAAAACAACAAGTATCGGATTTCTTATCTCGTAATAAATCATTCACTCAAGCAATTTCTAATCTAGGTGCTAATATGAATGAATCAAAATTAGCTGGTATTGTTTCACTAACATTCTCAAATGTTAATGAACTTAAGAATGTTGGTAAAAGTGTATCTGAAGCTTTAAAGACTGTTGATATGAAAAAGAAGGAATATGTAGGACAAACTTTATTTAATTTAGAAAAAGAATTAACACATAAACTAGAAACATCTCTTAAGAAAAATCTATCTAGTGATAAAATCCGTGCTTTCTTGAAAGCTTGGAAAACTCTTTTAGAACATCATGGACATGTTAGTAAAATTGAACAATTTATCACCGGTGGAGTTAATACTGATATGGGTGGTAAATTAGTAGATCGTCTTTATAAATCACGTGAAGAACTAAAAAATATTATTAATAAATTTATTGCTTCATTCGGTTCTGATATTAATAATATTGTAGAATCAACAAATGAATTATCCAAACATTTAGGAAAGGATATTTCTTACACTGATAACACTGTTCAATTTCTAGAAGCTTTTACTAGATTGAATGAATATCTTAGTTCAAATAAAACAAAATTTTATCAGCATTTATTGGAAATTAATATTGATACTGTTGATAGTAAAGAAATTAAAACACGTTTCTTAAACAATCTTCGGGTTCTTTCTGAAAAAGCTGTGGCTATGGGTAGTTCTCCAATAATTAAAAAGTTTGTATCTGAATGTGAATCCGCTGCTAATAATGTTCATAAATTTAGTGATATGGTAAAATCGTTCAATGATGATATGAAGAAAGAAGGTGGTAATTCAACTGATGTAATGAATGAATTATATAGTGTAGATGCTTCTAAAATTGAAATCTCTGCTTTAATTAACCCTCTAGAAAATCTAGGAATTGCTATTAAAAAATTGGAATTCTTTAAAAACGTTGCTCTATTTCGTAGCAATTTATCACAAACAAATAAAGAATTAGCTGGTTATAGTAAAAATTATGAAAAGAGTGTTGGTCAGGCAATCGGACAAGCCATTAGTCGTATCAATAATGAATATACTGAAATTATGAATCAGATCAGCGATGATAAATCTGGTATGGGTTTAGAAATTGATATGTATAATGAATCTTTAGAAAAAGATCAAAAAATTAGTAAAGAAAAATTAAAAATGATGTATAAATGGCAATGTGACGCTCGTATTGGTCTATATAAAACTATTGAAGCAATTGATCTATATTTACTTCATTTTACAGATGCTATTACTAAAAATCCTGATGCTGTATCTGACTTAAATAAATTACTATCAGCAACTAAAATAATCGCAAGATGGTATGATCAAAAATCAGGTAATAACTTAATTCGTGTATTTGAATCATTTAGAAGTAATATTACTGATGATGAAATTGAAAGTGATGATTTTTCATCAGTATATGCTAAAGATTCATTATTTGCTGATTTAGAAATTAAAGTAGGTGGTGATCGTGCTAATAAAATTTATGAAAGATGTCGTCGGGCAGTTCAAGGTGTAGTAGTTCTTAAAAATATTATTTCATACTTTATTTCTTTAGGTGAAAAATATGGTGATTTTAAATCAGAAAAATCTATTTATATGGCTCCAAGTAATATTTACAAAAATTTAGTAAATTATATCTGGGTATCTGCTTTAGATATTAATACAATTGGATCTGAAATTCTTACTGATAATAATGAAACTAAACGTCTATTAACATATGAAGATACTAAAATTAAAATTGCTCAAGTAAATGAAATTGATCCTGAAACAATGGGTATTAACTTCAATAAACATTCATTGGATAAACTTCGTATTCTTAAGACTCATAATGAATTATTACGTCTAAAAGACTTTACTGCTAGTATGGGTGATCTAGAAATTCGTAGAATTAAACAATTTGTATCTAGTACCTTTGCTCGTTTAGGTAAAACTAAATATATCTTTTCTATGTTTATATTTGGAGTATATGATTTTACACAAATGGATAAATCATTGGTATCAGAGTTTTTAACATACATTAATACATTATTGAATGGATTTGTTGATGGTATCGCGGTAGATCGGGAATTACAAGATGCTATTAATCGTTTAAATTATGCTAAGAGTGATTATGATGTTGCTGTAAAAGATGTAGCAAATCCAGAAAATAGATTTAATACTGCTATTTTAACAAAAATAGCAGCAGCTAGAGAAGTAGATTTAAAAGAAGCTCAAGATGAAGTAAATAGACTAACAGCAATGCGTTCATCATCATTTGCTACAGTAAGTGCCGCAAATAGACCTACTATTACATTTGTACTACCAAATGGTGAATATTTATCAACTGCTGCTAATTTAGCTGAAGAAATTTCTAAATTAACAATTGAACAAAAAGGAGCAATTACTACTAAGGTTACATATGGATATAATGATTATAGAACACGTACATTTGTAAATCTAAAAATGTTCTTATCCATGCCTGATTCAAATTATGCTGTTGAAAATGGTATAATTTCATTAAATTCTTTATCAAGTGCTTCTATTACAAGATTAGGACTAAGAAATGATGATCAACGTTTCGTATCTACTGATGGATTTATGAAAGGTTTTATTACTGGTCTTACATCAAGCACTCAAGAAGTCGGATCGGTTGTTTATGCTCAACGCACTATTTCTTCATTACATTACTGCGTTATGTCTATGCTAAACACATACAAGAAAATTCATAGTAGTAGTGTATTTGCTATTGATGATACTTACTTTATTTTAAGTATTAAAGCTATTGCTGGTAAAGTTATGACAATAGCTGGTGTTAATTCACTATTTAAAAATCCAACTTCTTATAGAAATACTATTAGTCAAAATAAAACTCGTTTAATTATGGGTGGTGCTGATTCTATTTTAGAAGATCCTGAAGTAATTGATGAAGCTGTTGAATTATATGTAAGACTACCACTATTAGTTGAATTCTATAGAGCTATATTTGATAACGCAAATAAGAGTTATAAACAAGAATCAGTTGAAGGTGTTTTGGATGAAGAACAAATTTCATATGTTCCTGAAATTGGTAATATTTGGTCTAACTTGATCAAAAATATATTTGATAAGTCTAAACATATTGAAAATGGTGTATATACTCCTGAAAATATGAAAAAGATTGTATCAGAAGTAAATGCTATTTACAAACATTATAAATCTGCTGTATCATCTGAAAATCTTACACGTCATATCGTATTAGAATTAGTATCTGAAATCAATCGTCGTTATGGTGTAATTAAACGCCAAGAATTGCTAAATTATTATCGTGTCATTAATGCCACTAAACGTAATAAAATTCATGTATCGGAATCAAATTTCTCAAATAATGATTTTGATATTTTAGATGAAGAAATTGAATTTGAAGAAAAATCACCATCAGATGATTACATTGAACTTAAAAAGACATTTTCAGATAAAAGTGTTTCAACTGATGTTAAAATTAATAAACTTACTGATTATAAAATTCTTAAAGAATTCCGTGAAAAGATTAATACTAATTTAGATATTGCTGAACGTAGATTACATCTTGGGGATAGCGCTTCTAATGGGTTCTTATCTATGGTTGATCGTATCCGTATGCTAAAGAAAGTTATTTCATCAAAAAATTCAAAAGAAGAAAAATATGATTTAATTAGTAAAGCCATTGAAGAATCTGAATCAATGAATCAATCTTCTAATGATATATTTGTATGCTTCCATGAATTAGTAGTTGTTCCTCTTCGTATGTTAAATCACATGCATAAAGCCTTAGAAAAGTTTATTCTATCAATTTATTCTGTAATGGCTCGTGTTGCTGGTGAAAATGTATCGGGTCGTATTCAAGAATTTACTGATATTTCAAATAATCCTCTAATGAAAAGCGTTGTTAAAATTAATGGAGTAAATGTTCCTCTCAATGTTGCTATGTTAAATGTAGTATTATCTCGTGAAGTTGATGAATTAACTGTAAATGGTGTATCAGATCTTACATTAAATTTTGGTCGTGGTATTGCTAAATATAGTTCATCTGATTCTAGTAGAGTAATTCAAGATTTAACTAATACACCAATTACAAGTAATTCAAGCACTGCTCAATTACTATTAACTGATATTCTAGCTCATTTCTGTCAAAATTCAGGTAATCTTGCTAAAATGTCTATTACAACAACTGGTCGTATTACTGTAGATTTATCTGAGTATCAATCACTCTGTGAATATTTAGTCAGTAATACTAAATTTATGATTGATAAATTTACTGGATTAGTGCCAACTAAATTAATTGAAAGCGTTACTAAAACTAATCAATCTGGAACTATTTACTGGATTGAAGATAATTTAATCAATAAAATATTTAACAAGATTGATAAGAATGAAAGTGAAAGAGCTGTTATATGTGTTGATAACTTAAATAAGATTATGCCATTAGTATCATCTGCTGTATTTACACCATCTATCAATGTAAATAAAGTTATTACTGAATTTATGCTAAGCAATGCTCCAACAAATGATACTTTATCTGTAAATACTTCAAAAGCACTTCCTGTTATTAGAGACGCATTTACTGAATATGACCAATCTGCTCGTATTTTCAAAACTCCAAGTGGATCAGAAACTGTTGGTATTTTCAAAACATTATTCAATCCATCAAGTTCTTCGTCAATTGTTGAAAATAATACAAGATATGGTTTAGTTCAAGAATTTAATACATTGATCGCACATTATCTAAATGATTTATATGATTTTCAATCACGTAAATTATATACTAAATTATTTGAAAAATTTGCTAATAACGCATTCTTAGAAGCATTAAATGGTAGAGCATTTTCAGATTTCCGTTTAGTAAATAAAACTACATATGCTGAAGCTATATCAGCTTCTGAACAATTAGAATTATATGATTTACCATATGATTCTGGTATTTTAAGCGCAACTTTAGCTTACACAATGAAAACTATGAGTACTCGTAATCATCCAATTAGTGGTGTTAAAGTATATGAACTTTCTTCTATAAAAGAAGTAGCTCCTCATGTATTAGAAAAATATCGCGCTTATCTTCCAATGTATCTAAGATTATTTAAATTATTCTTAGAAAGATGTAAATTTTACCGTAAGACATTAACTAAAATTAATGTTTCATCTGATTCAGTTAAATTGGATGTAGTAAAACCAAGTTCAGATCAAGTTATGTCAAATGATTCGTTAGTTAGAGAAAATATTGGTGATGTAAGAATTTCATTCGCATCTGATTTTACTTCTATTACAACTGCTTCAAATACGGATGCTCGTGATAAAGTATTATTATTTATTGATGATATGGTTAGTGGTATTAGTTCATTAATTGAAGATGCTAGTGCGGTCCATAAAGAGCTTCGTGAAATGGATACAAGTGTTCCTCTATTCTTTGATGTTAAACATAACTTTACTAAATCATTTTATCTAAGCACTAGAGAATTACCATATGCTCCATTATCAACTCTAACAATGGGTTTCAAATCATCTAATCAAATTCAACCATTTCCAACACTTAAAAATTCAACTAATTCTAAATTCTTGTATGGATTACAATCAATGCTTATTGATGATTTTAAACTATCAGTAAGTAAAATTCCATATATGAAAAAACTATTATCTGATTTTAATGGATATAATAGTAAAGTTAATAATATCAGTGAAGATAAATTTAATGATGTATTAAAACATCTAGGCACTGCTTTTAATTTCTATTATGATTGGAAGTATTTCAATGGTCAAGTATTTAATAAAGTAAGTACTCGTGATTCAACAACATCTAATTTAAGTTCAGCGGCATTATCTGTTTATAACGCAAGAGTTGCTGTTATGGAAGCTGAAGCTTTGGTTGAATCTAGAAGAGTTATCGCTCAAGAAGCATCGGCTTCAAGTATGGCTAATCCTAATAACGCAGTTCTTTCTAGAGATGCTCAAGAAACGGCATCTGACTTAGAAGTTGCTGAAAATAGATTAGCATCTTTAAGAAACTCGCCTGCTCTAACAACACAATTAGAATCAGATGTAGTATTAGCTGTAGATAACGCTATTAATAATAGAGGTATGAATAGTACTCCTATGACATATCAAGAATTACAAAGTCCGGATGCTTCGCTTACTATAATTGAAAGTATTAATCCTGTAGATAGTAAAAATAAAATTGCTGACTATATCAAAAATAACTCTGTTAAACAACTTACATCATTTAAGAGTTCATCTGGTGATAGTAATCCTCGCTCGCGTATTATTATGATTAACATTGTTGATTTAGGTATTGTTCCAATTAATGTTCATTCATTGATGCGTGAAATTCCTTTAGCTAATTTATACAATTATGCTATGACATTTGATCTATTTGTAGATGAATTAAAACTAAGTGAAACACAAAAATTACTACTAAAGAAACCATACACTGTTGCTAAAATATCAGAAGTTGTATCAAATAGCAATGGTACTCAATCATTAAAAATCAGATTAAATAATGTAAATGAAAATGTTGTAGAAGGTCTAGCTAAAGGTGGTGATAGTTCATTACGTTTCTTAAATGATATTGTAGTTGATCAAATCTGTAAGCCTTCAAAAGCTTCTTTAGGTGTAAATGTCAGCGCCTCTTATGTTAAAAATGTATCTGATCGTATCAATAGTAAATTACTACGTAATCTATCTTTCTTAACATTAGTACAATTTGCTATTAAGAAGAAAGTTAAACAAGAATTAGACTTTATTAACTCTAGAGTTGTATCAAGCACATCAGCAGTATCCAATGTAATTACTGATGCTAGAGTTGATGGAGTAGATGTATCTGATGATATATTCCAATTTTAAATCATAAAAAATAAATCATAAAAAATAAATTATAAAAAATAAATCATAAAAAATAAATCATAAAAAATAAATCATAAAAAATAAATCATAAAAAATAAATTATAAAAAATAAATTATAAAAAATAAATTATAAAAAATAAATCATAAAAAATAAATCATAAAAAATAAAATGTATATTTTTTTGAATAAAATTGATGTTTAGATAATTATATATATAACAACAATTTAAAATGTATCCATATATTAAATGTCCAACTTGTAATAACCTTTTGGGTCATATATTTCAATTGTTTAAAGAAATGCGCGCTATTAAAAATGAACAAAATCAAGAAAATTTGATGGATATATTTGAAATTCTTGGAATTAAAGATTATTGGTGCTGTAAAACTAAATTAATGTCTTTAAGAGAATTTAATGATTTTCTTCATTCTAATTAAAAAAAGTTTATTTTGTATAATTATAAAATGTATTTTTTTTTGTTAATCTTTATAAAATTGATTCATTTTATTATAAAATATATAAATCTTGTTAAATTGTATTATGAACAATCATGGCCGCGTATTTCATATTTCTAATTTTAATCAATTAGAATCAGAAAATATTATACCACAACGTAAAGATTTTCTTAATACTAATCTTACAAAAATAACTAAAAATATAATTGATAATAAAAAAGAATTTATTTTTCTTGGGAATGATGTGAGTCAATCAATTTCAAGAGAATCTTATAAACTTATTTTACATGGAATCGCTCCATGTGGAACTAAAACTACAATTACAATTAATGGTATATATCCATATATTGATGTTGATACACAAGATTCTAATGATTCAATTGATAAACAAATTCATAATCTAAAAAATAAATTAGATAATAATGAAATTGATTATAAATCAATTATAATTGTTGATGGTAAAAATTTTATGAAATTTCATTATGAACAACGTAAATATCTTAGAGTATATTTTAATACATTAAAACATAGATTAGATTTTATAAAATTATGTAAATCAGATAATATAAAAACATATAGTAATGATAATTCTACATATTATAGAGTTGTTGCTCGTACTTATGAATTTAATTTATCTGGATGGAACAAAATTAAATATTATGATATATCGTATAATAAATTATATAAATCAGATATTTCATTAAATATTCATATTGATGATATAGAAGCGTTTGATCCAGATGAAAATAAATCAAATATTTTATCTTATGGTTATCCAGAAAATGTTTATAAATATGAAAATATGATTTTATCAAGTTTTGATATTGAAATGATACCATTTAGAAAAAATACATTTCCAGATGCTGAAAAATGCTCAAAAGATTCTATATTTATGATATGTGCTACATTTCATTTTGATAAAACACCAGATTCATTAATTAGTATAAATTTAACATTAAAAGAAAATGATCCATTGGATGAAGTTGTTACTATTGTATGTGATACTGAAGAATGTCTTCTTTTATCATTTTCAAAATTATTTGATATGATCCAGCCGGAATTCATTACAGAATTTAATGGTGGTGGATTTGATTGGAGAAATATTATTGTTAAAACACAACACTTCGGAGTTATTTCAAGCTTTTTAAAAAATATGTCAATTAAAAATTTACAACCATGGGAGTTAAAAGAAACTATGATTGGTAGATATTATCAAGAAAAAGTAATTAAAATTGGAGGAGCATCAGCACCTTCTATTAATAAATCGCTTAAAATGGAGGGTTATATAAATTTTGATACTTTAATTATATTTAAACAATTAGAAACAAAAGAAAATTCACATAAATTAAATGAATGTTTAAAAAGATGTAATTTAGGTAGTAAAGATGATATGGATATACAAGTAATGTTTAATATTTATAGAAATGGAACATTTACAGAAATGAAAATGGTTGCTCATTATTGTTTTATTGATACATATAAATTACAATTATTATTATTGAAAAAAAATGTAATTCAAGATCGTAGAGAAGTTGCTAATTTATCTATGACATCTATGTATGACGCATTTTACTTTGCTAATGGTAGTAAAATTAGAAATATTTTAATGAATGTTGGTGAAAAATGTGGTTATAAATTTGATACTATGTATAAACCACCAAAATTAGATGATACTAAATGTAAATTTCCAGGAGCGTTTGTTGTACCACCAGAAAAAGGTATAGTTAAACCATTATTAAATTATGAAGAATATCTAAAAGAAAATAATTTAACTATATCTAGAAATAAATTAGATTTTGGTTATTTATATATTGATGAATATTATGATAGTATCATAAATAAAAGTATTGATATTACTAATACTCCAGATGATCTTAAATATTATATTGATTATTTATTAACAAATGAAAATAAATATCCAGTATCAGGTTTGGATTTCTCTTCTCTATATCCATCTCTTATTATGGCATATAATATTTCACCTGAAACTCTTATTACTGATAGGGATTATGCTGAAGAAACTATTAAACAAGGTTATAAATTACATTATGTAAAATTTCCATTTTTAAATAAAGAAGTAGAAGCTTGGTTTGTTAAACATGAAAATAATACATCTATGTATGGATTATGTCCAGGTATTTTAATTAAATTGTTTAATAAACGTGCTGAATTAAAAAAATTATTAAAACCTTATGATAATAAAAAAATAGAAATGGAAGTAGAAATGAAAAATTATACTAATAATGATTATCCTCATATGGAAGAATATAATGAAGTTTGTTTTAATTTTAATTATTTAAACGCAAAACAAAATGCTCTTAAAATATTTATGAATACATTTTATGGTGAAATGGGTAATTTCTTATCTTTTATATGTGCTGTTGAAACAGCAGCCAGCGTTACTACAATGGGTCAATATAATTTAAAATTAGCAAAATCATATGTTGAAGATAAATTAGGTATGAAAACGTATTATGGTGATTCAGTAATTGGAGAAACTCCTATAATGATTATGAGAGATGATAAATTAGAAATTATTGCTATTCAAGATTTACTTTGGAATGATAGTTCTAATATTGTTTCATCAAACAATAAAGAAATTATAATAAATGATGGTTCTATAAAAATATATACTGAGAATGGTTGGACACCTCTTAAGAAATGTATTCGTCATAGAACAACTAAAAAATTATACAAAGTTAATACTGCTTTAGGTTTTATAACAGTTACTGAAGATCATAGTTTATTAAATTTAAAAAAAGAAAAAGTTAAACCTCAAGATTGTTATATTGGAGAAAGGTTATTACATTGGAATAATCTAGAATTAAGTAATAAAGAAATTGATAGATTATCTTTTGAATGGTTAGATATTATTAGAAGCACTTTAAAATATCCTGATAAGTTAATGAAATTTAATAATCAAGTAGATACTCAAAAAGCATTTATTTATTACACACAAATATTAAAAATAAAAAATATTAGAATAGATAGATTTAATGAAAATATTTTAATAAAAAATTATAATAGAACATTTAATAATGAAATTGAAATGATAGAATATGTTGGTTATACAAATCAATATCAATATGTATATGATTTAGAAACTGAAAATCATCATTTTTCAGCAGGTGTTGGTAAATTAATTGTTCATAATACAGATTCTTTATATATATCTTGTAATAAAGAACATTTTAAAGAAATGGATAAACTTTATTATACAGGAAGAACTTCTAAATTAGAATATTGTACCAATTTAGTTTCTAAAACTATTAATTTAATTGAATATACAAAAAATGAGGTTAATAAACATTTAGAAAATGATAATGGAACTAAGTTTTTAAAAATGGCTTATGAAGAAGTTTTATATCCAGTAGTATTTGTAAGTAAAAAGAAATACTTTGGAATACCTCATCAAGATATTATTAATTTCTATCCAAAAAAACCATTTATAAGAGGATTAGAAATTATTAAAAGAGGAGCATCTAATGTTTTAATTGATGTAGGATTTAATATTGTAAATGAAATTTTAGATATCAATACAACGTGTGATATGTTATATTTAGTAGAAAAAGCAACTAAAAGATTCTTTACTACAGAATGGAATATAAATAATTTTGCTAAAACCGCGGTTTATAGACCAGATAAACAAAATATATCAGTATGTAAATTTATAGCAAGATATGAAAATGAAAATTATCCGCAAATTCCAGAACCAAATGTTAGATTTAAATATGTTGTTTGTAAAAAATATCAATGGACATATGATACTAAAGGTAATCAAACTATTTTATCTATTGGTGATAAAATGGAATTATTAGAAAGAGCTATTTCTGAGAAAATACCTATTGATTTAGAATATTATTTTAATAATGAGGTTACGGGACAAATGGCTAGATTTATAGCATTTTATGATAAATTTGATACTATTGATTATGATACTATCAGTCAAGAATTAACTGAAAAGGAAAGATATAAAAAAATAGAAGAAAATATATTTAGTAATGCTAAGAAGTATATATCAGAATTAGCTAGACAATATTGTAATCCATATGTAAATAAAAATAGTTTATTTAAACAAACTTATAAAATTGTATCAAATGAGATTAAAGTTAAAAATAATAAAACTAAAAAAATAGAAACTTTGTATTCTAATAATGTTAAAAAAGTTAATGATCTATTAAATGGATGTTGTAATGATAATTCAATTGAATTTATGACTAATCAAATTAATAATTATATTACTGATAATTATAATTTAACGCTTAATTTATCAATTGATAATATTAAAGATATTCATAATTTTATAACAGATAATAATTTATTTATATACTTAAAAGATTGTTCTGATGAATGGATTTCAAATATAGTTTATTATATTAGAAATTATTATAATTATGATGATATTTGTAAAAACAATAATACTAAAGAAACTCCATTAGATATATTTACAAAACAAGAATTAGAAGATATTGTAAAAAAAGATGAATTATATTTTGGACTAAAAGAATCTGATAGTATAGTAATTTTAGATATGTTTAATAAATTACTTGATGTAAAAGATACATAAAAATACATAATTATATATAAAAAAATAACCTATATTTATATATTTTTTTATTATTTATATTGCTGAACATAAATATCATTAACTAAAAATTTTATAATTTCATCAATCTTATTTTCTTTATTATACAAAATACAATAATTATTTGAATACATTGGAATAATTTTTTTATACATATCAAATAATTTATTAGATTGGTTATATTCATAATGAAATATTTGTTTATCTTCTTTTCTTAAATGTAAGAAATGTCCATGAATTAAATATGTAATATTTGGATTCGGCATATATTTATCAAAATATCCAATTATATCAAAATAGTTTTTTATATCTTTTTCACATGTATTAAATGGTATATGATAAACAATACTACTTGCTAAATATCTATCACATATAACTATATATCCATCATTTACATTTTTTATAATTTCATCTTTAACCGCTAATCTA
>JACCDO011075336.1_pt1 | contig 20052 bp, 17 predicted proteins | sample 7446101 | NCBI WGS metagenome assembly JACCDO01 (sample SAMN15323440, study PRJNA562643) | freshwater metagenome | isolation source: river surface water | place: USA:Blue River Watershed | collected 2017-08-16
CCTGACTACGTCGCTGCAGAATTGTTTGCGTTTTCATTGAAACAGCGTCTGGAGGGAAACTCCTTAACAGCATCAGATGAGGCAGCAAAAACACAAGAACAACTTGTCATGTCGCTGCTATCAACAATAACTGAGCAAAGCGTACCGAGCCAAGTAAACCTGAATGCACGAGATGTAGACTTCTCTGAGGCGGATCTTATTATTGTGGATCGACATTCCAGCTACCGGGAGCAGATAGCAATGACAATGTCCTCAACCGGTAGTCCGGATAGTTATACGGCCACCCATAGAAACGGCGATGAGCAGATTAATTTTTCTATTAAACATCGCCAGAAGATCCGCGATACCAACTCGGCCAAGATTGATAACGCATTAGAGATAAGCTACGACGAGGGCTTTCCAACTAAAAGAGATCCTCTAAAGGCACTCTATGACCAAGTGGGACAGACTATCTCCACCAAGATATCGTCGAGTGGGAAGCAGAGCGGCGATCCCTACACCATTCACATGACGATTCTCAACCCAAATGAGGCTGGACTTGCACGCCAAGACACGACCGTCGCACTGGAAGCTTTTGCGACAGCCACACTTCAATGGCTGAAAGTTCATCCGAATTTACGCATCAAGGTTCAGCTGCCACCGGGGATCCGCGAGCAAGACATGCTCAGCATCTACCGCGAGCGCAAAGATCGGCTACCGGCTTCAGCCATCATTTCCGATGATTGAGGGTCGGTCAGGGCTCTGTCGTGCTTGTCAACCGGCACACCCGCCACCCGCTTTGATCATCGCCGCATCCCGACCGCTCTCACGCGTATACCCCGCCGCTTCCAGCTTGCGCAAATAGTCTTCCCACATCCCTTGCTGATTCAGACAAAAAGAATGCAGCAAATCCCACGAGTAAATGCCGCTGTCATGCCCATCGGAGAATAGCGGACGGATCGCATAATGACCCACCGGCTCAATCGCCTTGATCTCGACGTTGCGCTTGCCGGTCTGCAGTACTTCCTGTCCCGGACCATGGCCGCGCACTTCAGCAGATGGGGAGTACACGCGCAGAAATTCGAACGGTAGCTGATAACTCTGCTCGGCATAGGCGAGCTCCAGCGTACGGTCGTTCATCACATCGTATTTGGCAGCGACGGAATGAAAGACACCGGCCACTTTGTGGACTTTCTCGTGCTCGGGGACTTGCTCGTAGCCGAAATGGGTCTGGGTCATGGCGGGGCTCGGTGTATTGGCTCAGCATTACACAAGCCGGGCCACAGTCCTTCCGGCACACTCAGCGACTCTCCTTACACAAAAGTGCTGTTCGAGATTTGCATTCATGCTGCACTAAAACTCGCGGAAGAAAGAACAGTGTTCGATATGGGCACACCTATCTGGCAGATTATGTCGACCAAAGCGATGAATGGGCTTCAACAAGCTCGCCGTATCCACATCAGTTTTCCAAGGGACACGCCCGATGACAACCGCCGGGATCAGCCAGAATAGCCCCAGGCAAAGGCTAGTCGACTTTTTCAAAAGGGCCGAGGATTCGGATCTGATTCTGGCGTATAAAAATGAAAAAAACGGTAAAACTATCCTCTACACCAAGAAACCCGACGTGCTTCACTCGCTCAGAGAATATTTTTCTGACGACTATGCAAAAAAAGTTAAATGTCAGCAAAAGCTGGCTCGCGACACCATCATCAATTTCGTTGATCAGGGTCGATACGGAGATGATTTATCCAATCAGTCAAGTGAAACAATCAAAAGCATTCTTGCGAGCAAGGTGGGGGACATCAAAGCCGGGCATTTAAAAGCTTTATTCGAAAAACTCGACACACAACTACCTCCCCGCAAAGCTTTTGAAGCGTATGCGAATGACACCTGGCACGCCTGCCATCGAAAGCTCGCTGAGTCAACTGAGGAGAGAAACCATTGGCAGATACCCCAATTCTTGCAGGGGGTCGGTAACCTATCCGCCGAAGACACCAATACACTGAAAACCATGCTGACCTGCGGCCAAACGCTATCTAGTGAAGACGAAAAAGAACTGGGTAATCAAATCGATGCATTGAAAAAGTTCATGAAACAAAAAGGCGCAAGTAAGCTTGATCGGATTGATTATCAACGCATCCATGCGCTGGGGATGGCATGGGGAAAAATAGATCCCGCAATGGAAAATATCGATTCAACCCTCAGCAAGAAAAATGCGCTCGCCGCTGCCTGCCTGTATTTGTCGAACTTTGGTAAAGCCATACCGGAAGATAGGCAGATCAATATCGTTTCAGGCAGCCTTAGACGGCATCCATCTGATGTTATTGTCGTAGCCGGACAACTGCGCGATGACGATGCCTCTGATTTAGCCCCCTCGAAAGAAAAAGAACTAATTCTTACTTTGCCGAAAGCACAAAAAAATATAAGCGATTTAGACATCGTGCCGCTCCAGGTACATAGTAATACACGTGCGGCGCCCTCAACACTGATCAAACTGCCCAGCCCTCAGTCAAACCAGGGGGCTTTTCCGATGGAGCAACTACGCTACAGCTACAAGGAAATCCGCGAATTGATTTCACATTGGCAGAAAGATCATGAGATACGAGAAAGATCACCCACTCGAAGCCTGCTGATCTCACCGATCAGTGTCGATGGCTCGGAATCTGCAGACAAAGTGCTGGACGTATTCGCGGAAGAACTGCTGAAAATGCGCGAAGCTATGCCCACGCTGAACATCACCGTACGAGAGACCCCCGATTTTCCCCGAGTCGCCATACAAGATGCCTTGAACGCTGCAGTATCGCGCAAAGCAAAAACCAGTCTGGCTATCAAAAATTAACCCGCGCATCCATGTGCTTGCGCGGAGCCTGAAACTATATCCCGGCCACTTTCGCGCGTATACCCCGCCGCCTCCAGCTTGCGCAAATAGTCTTCCCACATCCCTTGCTGATTCAGACAAAAAGAATGCAGCAAATCCCACGAGTAAATGCCGCTGTCATGGCCATCGGAGAATAGCGGACGGATCGCATAATGACCCACCGGCTCAATCGCCTTGATCTCGACGTTGCGCTTGCCGGTCTGCAGTACTTCCTGTCCCGGACCATGGCCGCGCACTTCAGCAGATGGAGAATACACGCGCAGAAATTCGAACGGTAGCTGATAACTCTGCTCGGCATAGGCGAGCTCCAGCGTACGCGAGGCTTTGTGGACGGTAATGGCGGTGGGTACGTAATCTGCGTTCATATCGCTGGCTTCGGAGAAGCTAAACTAAAAGAGGCTATGGGTAAGTGGAGAGACGTTGCTTCATCTTCGCACGAAGCGCAGGCAAGCGTTCAACTCGAACCTTCAGCGAAACCGCGGAAGGCTGGCGCTTGGCTTCGACCCAGACAGGTGCAGGGAAATGAGCGTCATCGGTGTAACGCGGTATCAGATGCCAGTGCAGATGAGGAACGACATTGCCGAGGCTGGCGAGGTTGATCTTCTCGGGCTGCATCACCTCGCGCAGCACCTGCTCGACCTGCCACAACACATCCATCAGCAGCATGCGATCCAGCTCATTCAGATCGGTGACTTCCTTTACATGATCATGCCAGATCACCCGGCAAAAGCCGGGGTACAGCGCGTCATCGATCAGGACCACACGACACTGTGCGCCCTGATGGAGCACCTCGCCGCCTGGCGATTCGCACAACTCGCAGCCTTGCACCAGCGCGCTCATGCTTATACCAGCACGCGCTCGATACCGCCATTGTTCGCGCGCGCGACGTAATCGGGCATCCAATTTTCGCCAAGCAGATGGCGGGCGATCTCGACGACGATGTAATCGGCATCGGTGCTCGCATCCTCGCCATAACGCGACAGGCCCTGCAGGCAGGACGGGCAGGAGGTGAGAATTTTGACATCACCCTTGAAACCATCAGCGCGGAGCTTATCGGCGCCCTTCACCATCTCGGCTTCCTTGCGGAAGCGGATCTGGGTCGAGATATCGGGACGGGCAACGGCCAGCGTGCCGGACTCACCGCAGCAGCGATCGTTTTTTTCGATTTTTTGCGCATCGACCGTGGTGATCAGGCTGTTCACGGTCTTCAGCGGATCCTGCTGCTTCATCGGGCTGTGGCAAGGATCGTGATACATGTAGCGCGTGCCGCTCACACCCTCGAGCTTCACGCCCTTCTCCAGAAGATATTCATGAATATCGACGATGCGGCAGCCGGGGAAGATCTTCTCGAATTCATAGCCTTGCAACTGGTCATAGCAGGTGCCGCAAGAGACCACTACGGTTTTGATGTCGAGGTAGTTCAGCGTGTTGGCCACGCGATGAAACAGTACGCGGTTATCAGTGATGATCTTTTCGGCTTTGTCAAAATCACCCGAGCCGCGCTGCGGATAGCCGCAGCACAGATAACCCGGCGGCAGTACGGTCTGCACACCGACATGCCAGAGCATCGCCTGCGTCGCAAGGCCCACTTGCGAAAACAGCCGCTCGGAGCCGCATCCCGGAAAATAAAACACAGCCTCGGTGTCCGCGCTAGTGGCTTTGGGGTCGCGGATGATGGGCACGAAGTTATCGTCTTCGATATCCAGCAGCGCGCGTGCTGCCTTCTTCGGCAGATTGCCTGGCATCTTTTTGTTCACGAAATGGATCACCTGCTCGCGTACGGGCGGCTTGCCATGCGAGGAAGGTGGTGCCTTGGTCTGCTTTTTCGCGAACTTTTTCAGCAGATCGTTCGCCAAACGCTGCGCCTTGTAACCCCAGCCTATCATGAGCTGACGGGTCGCATTGATGGTGGCCGGGTCGGTCGCATTCAAGAAGAACATCGATGCGGCTGTACCGGGGTTAAAAGACTTCTTGTCCATCTTGCGCAGCAGATTGCGCATGTTCATCGAGACATCGCCAAAGTCGATATCAACGGGGCACGGTGTCACGCACTTGTGGCAGACGGTGCAGTGGTCGGCGACATCTTCGAATTCTTCCCAGTGGCGTATCGAGACGCCGCGACGGGTCTGCTCCTCGTAAAGGAAGGCTTCGATCAGCAGCGAGGTCGCGAGGATCTTGTTGCGTGGTGAGTACAGCAGGTTCGCGCGCGGCACATGCGTTGCGCAAACAGGCTTGCATTTGCCGCAGCGTAGACAATCCTTGACGCTGTTGGCGATCGCACCGATATCGCTTTGCTGCATGATCAGCGACTCATGCCCCATCAAGCCAAAGGATGGTGTGTAGGCATTGCGGAGATCAGCATGCAGCTCAGGCGAGTTGAGCAGCTTGCCCTTGTTGAAGCGGCCCTCAGGATCGATGCGCTGCTTGTAGTCGCGGAATTCGCCGATCTCGGCGTCGGTGAGAAATTCAAGCTTGGTGATGCCGATACCATGCTCACCGGAGATCACACCGTCGAGAGAACGCGCCAAGGCCATGATGCGCTCCACCGCCGCATGGGCGGTCTGCAGCATCGTGTAGTTATCGGAATTGACCGGGATGTTGGTGTGCACATTGCCATCGCCGGCGTGCATGTGCAGCGCGATGAACACGCGACCGCGCAGTACGCGCTTGTGAATGGCGCTGCACTCATCGAGTATGGGGCGGAATGCGGCACCACTAAACAACTGGCGCAACACCGCGCGTAATTCGGATTTCCAGGAGATACGTATCGTGCGGTCTTGCAGGAGATCGAATAGGGTAACGGCGGGCTGCGTTGGGATTCGTGCGTCGATCTCGGGCAGCAGCTTATCCATCCCGTGCTCGCTCAACGACTCCCGCGCATCCGACAGGCGTAAGTTGAAATTTGCCAGCAACCATGACCACCGGCCGCGTACCTTGCCGATCAGCGCAAGCGCCTCAGCGACACGATCTTCCAGCAGCTCGGCAGGAGGTATCTCGAAGCCTTCGGTATCTTCGCTCTTGCCCAGTTTCAGATGGCCACGCTCGAAATAGGCAGAAAGCTCAGACAACAATTCCAGCTTGTTGTTGATCGATAGTTCGATATTGATACGCTCGATCCCATCGGTGTACTCACCCATCCGATCGAGTGGTATCACCACATCTTCATTGATTTTGAATGCATTGGTATGACGGGCAATGGCCGCCGTGCGCGCGCGATCAAGCCAGAATTTCTTGCGCGCCTCTGGGCTGACGGCTACAAAACCCTCGCCTACCCGAGTATTGGCGATGCGTATGACTTCAGAAGTCGCGCGCGCGACTGCCTCTTCATCATCGCCGACGATGTCACCGAACAGTGCCATCTTGGGCAGCACGCCGCGCTTGGACTTGGTCGCGTAGCCGACGGCTTTCAGGTAGCGTTCATCCAGATGCTCGAGACCGGCAAGTATCGCGCCGCCTTTTTTGGTTTCGGCATCCAGATACGCCTTGATCTCGACGATCGAGGGGATGGCTTCGCGCGCCTGCCCGAAGAATTCGAGACACACGGTGCGCGTGTGCTTCGGCATCTTGTGCAGTATCCAGCGCGCCGAGGTGATCAGACCGTCACAGCCTTCTTTCTGCACGCCGGGAAGACCGGCGAGGAATTTGTCGGTCACATCCTTGCCGAGGCCGGCCTTGCGGAAGCGTCGGCCTTCGATGGACAGGATATCGGTCTTGAACGGCGCATTGGGTCGCCCGCGTCCGCGCTCGACGGGATGGGTCCATTCGAGCTTGAAGCGCGCGACATCGACCTCGTGAATCTTGCCGAGATTGTGATCGAGGCGCGTGACCTCAAGCCAGTCGCCGTTGGGATCGACCATCCGCCAGCTCGCCAGATTGTCGAGCGCGGTGCCCCACAGCACCGCTTTTTTACCGCCGGCATTCATCGCGATATTGCCACCGATGCAGGAGGCCTCTGCCGAGGTGGGGTCAACCGCAAATACAAAACCGGCTCGCTCGGCCGCATCGGCCACGCGCTTGGTGACGACACCGGCGCCCGAATAAATCGTTGCACATTCGCGTTCAGCACCGGGCAACAGGCGCATCTCGACCTCGCCTAGCGACTCAAGCTTTTCGGTGTTGATCACCGCAGAAAGCGGTGTCAGCGGTATCGCGCCGCCGGTATAACCGGTGCCGCCGCCACGCGGAATGATGGTCAGCCCGAGTTCGATGCAAGCCTTGACCAGACCGGCGATCTCTTCTTCGGTGTCCGGTGTAATGACAACGAAAGGATATTCGACGCGCCAGTCGGTGGCGTCCGTGACGTGAGAGACACGTGACAAGCCATCAAATTTGACATTGTCACGCTCGGTATAACGCCCAAGCACGCGGAGCGCGCGGCGCCGCAACTCTTGCATCTGCACGAATTCTTCGGCGAAGGCTTCAACGGCTTTGCGCGCGGCCGCGAGCAGCGTGCCGACATTCGCGTTGCGTTCTTGGGTGATCGCATCGGCGCGCTGATCTTCTTCGCCCCTCTGTCGCCGGCGCTCGACCTCGCCCAAACGGTGATACAGCGCGTCGATGAGCGCATCGCGACGGCCGGGATTATCAAGCAGGTCATCTTGCAGATAGGGATTACGACGAACAACCCAAATATCCCCAAGCACTTCGTACAGCATGCGCGCGGAACGACCGGTCTGCCGTGCGGCGCGCAAGCTGGACAACAAGTCCCACGCGCGATCACCAAGCAGCCGGATGACGATCTCGCGGTCGGAGAAGGATGTGTAGTTGTAGGGGATCTCGCGCAAGCGCGGAGGCTGGGTGCCTTCCGGCGCGTCAGTCAGCAAGGAGGGAAGGTGCGCTGGGGCGTTCATTCAGGGAAATCAGGTGCCTGAGTTACATAAACAACCATTCTAACGTAGTGCACTGCACAATGCGCGATGAATGCGACCTGAATCTCACTCAACGGAACACATGCCGCTACACCCAATGCAGGATCCGATGCCAGAAGCTGTCGGGCACCGCGATCAGCAGCGTTGTCATGGTCAGGTAGCGCAGCAGTTTGCCCAGTGCCATGTAGAACGCGCTCTGCAGCACAGGCATCCCCAGCCAGCCAGCCAGCGCACACAGGGGATCACCGATCACCGGCAGCCAGGACAGCAGCAAGGTTTTGGGACCAAAGCGTTGCAGCCAACCGAACCATCGTGTCTGCCGCTCGCGATGAAGTGCGTGTCTTGCGCCATACCCCATCGCATAAGTGATCAACCCCCCGGTCGTGTTGCCGGCGGTGGCGACCATTACCGCGGGCCAGAACAAGGATTCATTCATCTTCACGATGGCAAATACGGCAGGCTCGGATCCCATGGGCAGCAGCGTGGCAGACAACAGGCTGATGACGAACAGCGCCGAGAGGCTGACCTCGGGAAGCGCGAGCAGGGTGAGCAAGTGAACGACGGCAGCATCAAGCATGGAAGAGGAGTAATGATGAGCGCGACGCGCAGATAGTAGGCCGCAGAAGCCCTACACGCTCAATTATAATGTTCGCATCATGAGCACCGACTACCTGAAGAAAATCCTCACCTCGCGTGTCTATGACATTGCCGAAGAGACGCCGCTGGAGCTGGCGACCCTGCTCTCGCAGCGGATGGGCCATCGCATGTATTTGAAGCGCGAGGACATGCAGAGCGTGTTCAGCTTCAAGCTACGCGGCGCGTACAACAAAATGGCGCATCTGCCCGCCGCGCAACTCAAGCGCGGCGTGATCTGCGCATCGGCCGGCAATCACGCGCAAGGCGTCGCTCTGTCGGCCAGCCGACTGGGCTGTCGCGCGGTCATTGTGATGCCAACGACTACGCCAGCGGTAAAAATCGATGCAGTGCGCGCGCGCGGTGGCGAGGTGGTGCTGAGCGGCGAATCCTATTCGGATGCTTACCAGCATGCGCTGGCACTGGAGAAAAAACACAAACTGTCTTTTGTACACCCCTTCGATGATCCGGATGTGATCGCCGGTCAGGGCACGATAGGCATGGAAATCCTGCGCCAGCACCCGGGTCCGATTCACGCGGTGTTTGTTGCCGTTGGCGGTGGCGGACTGATCAGCGGCGTGGGCGCCTACATCAAGGCAGTGCGTCCCGACATCAAAGTCATTGGCGTGCAGACCACGGACTCAGATGCAATGGCGCGTTCGCTGCACAGCGGGCGACGAGTGATGCTCAATGACGTGGGTCTGTTTTCAGATGGCACAGCGGTCAAACAAGTCGGCGAAGAGACCTTCCGACTGGCCAAGCAAGTGGTTGACGACATGATCCTGGTCGATACTGATGCGGTGTGCGCTGCGATCAAGGATGTGTTCACCGACACGCGCAGCATTCTGGAACCTGCGGGTGCGCTCGCTGTGGCAGGCGCAAAAGCTTACGCAGAACGCGGAGCAAAACAGAAAAAACCGCTACGCGACGAAACACTGGTCGCGATTGCCTGCGGCGCGAACATGAACTTTGACCGCTTGCGTTTTGTTGCCGAGCGCGCTGAAGTCGGCGAGGCGCACGAGGCCGTGTTTGCGGTGACGATTCCTGAAGAACGCGGCAGCTTCCGCCGTTTCTGTCATCTGGTGGGTTCGCGTTCGGTAACGGAATTCAACTACCGGATCAGTGATGAGAAGCAGGCGCATGTGTTCGTCGGGCTGCAAGTCGCCAACCGCGATGAGCCTAGCAAGATCAGCAAGGCTTTTCAGAAGCAGGGTTTTCCGACCATCGATCTGACCCACGACGAACTGGCCAAGCTGCACATCCGCCACCTTGTCGGGGGCAAGAGCCCGCTGGCACGCGGAGAGCTACTGTATCGCTTCGAGTTTCCCGAGCGACCGGGTGCGCTGATGCGTTTCCTCGACAGCCTCGCGCCCGGTTGGAACATTAGCTTGTTCCACTACCGCAGTCAGGGGGGCGATGTGGGCCGTGTGCTGGTGGGCTTGCAGGTGCCAAAAACCGAGATGAGGGCTTTTCGGGATTTCCTCTCTCGCATCGGCTATCGCAGCTGGGACGAGAGCAATAACCCGGCCTACCAGCTGTTCCTGTAAGCTGAACGGTCTGCTACTTTTTTGCCCGGCAAGATTGTGATGAACACCGCCGCACCACCATCGGACTCGCCGCTCGGCAAAATCACTGGCTACGTCAACCACTACGACCCTGGTCTACTCTTCCCAATGGCGCGCGCCGACAAGCGCGCCGAGTTGGGCATCGCGGGCTCGCTGCCTTTTTTCGGAGTGGATGTCTGGAATGCCTACGAAGTGTCGTGGCTGAATCTGCGCGGCAAGCCGCAAGTGGCGATCGCCACTGTGCAGGTACCCGCAGACTCTCCAAATATCGTGGAGTCGAAATCACTGAAGCTGTACCTGAACTCGCTGAACCAGACCCGGCTGGCCAGCAGGGAGGTGCTGACTGATCTGCTGCGCAACGACCTCTCGGCCGCCGTGGGCGCCAGCATACAGCTGCGGCTGGTCGGCCCGGAGGAATTCGGCAAGCTAGGCATGGGCGAGCTGGAAGGCTTGTTGCTGGACCGGCTGGATATTGAGGTGGACAGCTACCATCCTGACCCTGCGCTATTGACGGCCAGTCGGGACGAAGCAGCGGTCGAAGAAAAACTGGTGTCGCATCTACTGAAATCGAATTGTCTGGTCACCAACCAGCCAGACTGGGCCAGTGTGCAAATTCACTACGTGGGCCCGGCCATCCACCAGGAAGGCCTGCTCCGTTACCTGATCGGCTTTCGCGACCATCAGGAATTCCATGAGCAATGCGTGGAACGGATTTTCATGGATCTGCTGCGCCAGTGCGCCCCGACCAAACTGATGGTCATGGCACGTTACACACGTCGCGGCGGTATCGATATCAACCCCTGGCGTAGCAATTTTTCGCTGTCAAAAATGCCATCCAATGCACGAAATGCAAGGCAATGAAGCGTGACAGCGAATTTTTCCGACATCGATTGCCAGATGCCCGAGTCGGGGTTAGATTGAGCGCCTGTACGAAGTTTATCGACCCTGGCCTTTTCTGATTGCCCGAGCGTGCCGATCGCCGCAGGCTCTCGCAGGCAGAAGCACAGGGGCTCCGGAAGAACTCACCTATAATCGCGGCCTGACGCTTTTCATGCGCATAGCACCATGACCCACCTGAGCCAGATCCTTCCGCAGAAAAATATCGTGCTGGACCTTGAATGTTCGAGCAAAAAACGCGCTTTCGAGCAGGCCGGCCTGATCTTCGAAAATAACTGCGGGATTGCCCGATCCACGGTTTCTGACAATCTCTTTGCCCGAGAGCGGCTGGGGTCCACGGGCCTGGGGCACGGTGTCGCGGTCCCCCATGGCCGCATCCGCGGGCTCAAGTCGCCGCTGGCCGCTTTTGTTCGACTGTCCGAGGCCATTCCCTTTGAATCCCCGGACGGCGAACCCGTCAAGCTGCTGATCTTTCTGCTGATTCCGGACAACGTCACCCAGCAACATCTGGAAATCCTGTCAGAGATTGCCGAAATGTTCTCGGACAAAAGCTTCAGGGCGGAACTGACCGAAGATGCCGACGCCAACTCGCTCTACGCCAAACTGGTGAACTGGCACCCCACCGAGCGCAACATGGCCTGAGGGCCGCGCCGGTATCCTTGTCCCATGCCACTCACCACGCCGCTGTCGATACGGGAACTGTTTGATGACAACCTGGACGCGCTCAGCCTAGCCTGGCTGGCCGGACAAACCGGCACGGAACAATTGATCGTCGGGGACGCCGTCTCCGCCGCCGACCAGATAGGTCACCTGAACCTGATCCATCCCGGACGCATTCAAGTCTTCGGTCCGCAGGAAATGGCGTATCTGGCACGCATTTCCGAGCACTCGCGCATTGCCCAGACACGCGAACTGGTGGCTGGCAAGCCGCCGGCATTCATCATCGCTCACTCGCTGACGCCGCCGCCGTTTATTGTCGACGTCTGCAACGACCACGGCATACCATTGATCTCCACGCCGCATCCCTCGGCTCGCGTGATCGATTATCTGCGGGTGTATCTGTCGAAAAAGCTTGCCACGCGAGTCACCATGCACGGGGTATTCATGGATGTGCTGGGTGTAGGCGTACTGATTACAGGTGAATCTGGTCTGGGCAAGAGCGAGCTGGGACTGGAACTGATCTCCCGCAATCACGGACTGGTCGCCGATGACGCGGTGGAATTCTCGCGCATCGCCCCCAACATGATCGAAGGACGTTGCCCGCCTCTGCTGCAAAACCTGCTCGAGGTGCGCGGCCTGGGGTTGCTGGATATTCGCGCCATCTTCGGCGAGACTGCGGTGCGCCGAAAGATGCGGCTCAAGCTGATTGTGCATCTGGTGCGACGCAAGACACTCGAAGAAAATTACGAGCGCCTGCCGCTGAACCAACAGCACGAAGAAGTCCTGGGTCTGCCAATACGAAAGGTCGTGATACCGGTGGAAGCCGGTCGCAACATCGCGGTGCTGCTGGAAGCCGCGGTACGCAACACGATTCTGCAATTACGCGGCATCGACACACTGGCGGATTTCATGGAACGCCAGCAGCGCGCAATGGGTGAGGAATAAGGCGCAGGCCGGCACTTGCTATCATTCCGTCCATGCGCATCATTCTCCTCACCGGCATCTCCGGCTCGGGCAAATCTGTCGGGCTGAACGCGCTTGAAGACGCGGGCTACTTCTGCGTCGACAATCTTCCCCCTTCCCTCCTGCGTGCGCTAGTCGATACACGGCGCTCAGAGGGACAGCAAACGCTGGCGGTCGCGGTCGACGCGCGCAGCGCCTCGTCGCTGGCCGAACTCCCGGCCGATATCAACTGGCTGCGTGAGCAGGGACATCATGTGGAGGTAGTGTTCCTGACCGCCAAGACCGAATCCCTGATCAATCGATTTTCGGAGACGCGGCGCAGCCATCCGTTATCGCATCGCATTGCGCCGGATGCGCAGCCCTCGGATATTCCCACGCTGGTCGAGTGCATCTGGCAAGAACGTGAAATGCTCTCGGCCATCGAGGGTCTGGGCCACCTGATCGATACCTCCGGGCTGTCGGCAAATCAGTTGCGCGCCTGGATCAAGGAGCTGGTGCAAAAGGAAAGTGGTCAGCTGTCGCTGCTGTTCGAATCGTTTGCCTTCAAGTTTGGTGTACCGTTGGACGCCGATCTAGTGTTCGATGTGCGTGTCGTGCCCAACCCCTTTTATGACAAGACGCTGCGACCACTCACCGGCAGAGATCAGCCCGTGATCGATTTTCTGAACGCTCAGCCCGATGCGATGCATCTTTTGTCCGATATCCGTGGCTTCATCGAGCGCTGGCTGCCTGCGTATCAGCGCGACAATCGCAGCTATCTGACCGTGGCAATCGGCTGCACGGGGGGCCAGCATCGCTCGGTGTTCATGGTCGAACAACTCGCACAGCATTTCAAAGATCAGGCGCGCGTGCTGATACGTCACCGCGAGCTGGATTGAGCACCGTGATGAATAACGCTGACTGGATACCGCTGTTCCCGCTGCGAACGGTTCTATTTCCGGCAGGGGTGCTGCCGCTACGCGTCTTCGAGACCCGCTATGTGGACATGGTGCGCGAGCGAATGAAGCGCGATGCACCCTTCGGCGTGGTGGCGATCCGCTCTGGAACAGAGGTCGGCTCGGCGGCCGAACCCCATGCCGTCGGTACGCTCGCGCATATCGTCGAGTGGGACATGCCCGAGCTCGGCGTGCTGCAGTTGGAGACGCGCGGCGGCGAGCGATTCCGGGTGCTGGAGACGCGCATACAGCCGAGCCAGCTCCTCGAAGGACGCATCGAGCCGCTGCCGACCTCCCCGGGCGACGCTGATCCCGACACGCTGCAAGTCTGCGCTCAAGTGCTTGAGTTGGTGATCGGCGAACTGCTCGAACAGGCTCGCGAAGAGGCTGGCGATCATTTCATCAATCCTTTTCCCGAGCCTCACCCACTCGATTCAGCAGGCTGGGTCGCCAATCGCTGGAGTGAAATGCTGCCGATTTCGCTTGAACAAAAACAAGCGCTGCTGGAGATCAACCATGATGGCGAGCGACTGCTGAAAGTCGAGCAGTATCTGCGAGAGAACCGCGTGATCTGATCCGGTCGGCGCGACGATGCGCGGCGTCACAGCGTATCAAGCAATTTCCTGACAGGCGCTGGCAAGCCTGACGATGACAGTTTTTTTTTCGGAACCCACTGGTAAGACGACTGGGACGCCAGCATGAAGCTGCGCGACAGACTCACTCGAACGGGATTCACCGTCAGTTTGTAATGCGTGAATGCGTGCACGAACGGCGGAAGCGCGTCGAAAGACTCGACCTCGCCGAATTCTGCAAGCGCGCTGACCACCGCCTGGCTGCCGATCTTTGCCGGTGCCGTCGCCAAGAGCCTGTCCAGCTCGGGCAGCGACAACAGTCCCCCCCAGATGCCCGAAGGTGGCCGCTGTTCGAGAAGCACCGCGCCACGGTGCTCGACCACCAGCATGACCGTTGATTTTTCCGGCACCACTTTTTTCGGTTTGCGCTCGGGCAGCTCGGCCGTGCGTCCGCTGGCATGAGCGACACAGCGCACTTGCAAAGGACAGGCGTTGCAGTCAGGACGGCTGCGGGTGCACAGCGTCGCCCCCAGATCCATCAGGCCCTGGGTATAACTCTCGATATCCGACTCTGGCAGCAGTGCGATCGCTCGTTCCCACAATTGCTTCTCGACCGACGCGGCGCCAGGAAAGCCTGCGATGCCGAACGCACGGCAGAACACACGCTTGACATTCCCATCGAGGATGGCGGCGCGCGTTCCATAGGCAAATGCCGAAATTGCTGCGGCAGTCGATCGGCCAATACCGGGCAGACTCGCCAGCGCCTCGACATCTTTCGGGAAGCGGCCACCATAGTCGATCACGACCTGCTGGGCGCAGCGATGCAGATTGCGCGCACGGGTGTAATACCCCAACCCGCTCCAGAGCGCCATGACTTCCTCGGGAGGCGCCGCGGCCAGCGCGGCGACATCTGGGAAGCGCTCGAGAAAACGCGCGTAATAGGGAATGACGGTCGCCACCTGTGTCTGTTGCAGCATGATTTCCGAGAGCCAGATGCGATAGGCGTCTCGTGTGCGCTGCCAGGGCAAGGCGTGACGGCCATGCTGCTTTTGCCAGCGAATGACGGCCTTTGAAAAGCTGCTGTCCACTGCAGCCGCGCCCACTTGTTCGACGACACGCTTCATCGCTGGCACCGACCACAGTAGAAAGTCGAGCGCTGTCCCTGCACGATGCGCTTCACTGCCGCGCCGCAGCACCGACAAGCCTCGCCCTCGCGATCATAGACAAAGTAAGTCTGCTGAAAATAGCCCGACTGACCGTCCGCGCCGATGAAGTCTCGCAGACTGCTGCCCCCCTGCTCGATCGCCGCTGCCAGCACACGCTGAATCTGCACCGCCAGCTTGTCGTAGCGGGCGAGCGAGATGCGTCGGGCGGCGGTGGCGGGATGTATCGCCGCATGAAAAAGACTCTCGCATGCGTAGATATTGCCAACACCAACAACGATATCGCCCGCCAGAAGCACCTGCTTGATCGGGGCGCTGCGTGTGCGCGTGGCACGATGAAGGCGCATCGCCAGATCGGTGCAGTTGAGCGGTTCTACACCTAGCGCACGCAGCAGCGGATGCGACTCGATGTCACCGTCTTGTGTTGCATGCCAAAGCACAGCGCCAAAGCGACGCGGATCGGTGAACCGCAGCCGCGACTGCCCGAGCACGATATCGATATGATCATGTTTGCCCGGTGGCGGATCGTCGGACAGGATTCGCAGGTGACCCGACATCCCGAGGTGGATGATCAGCGAGCCATGCTCAAAATGCAGCAGCAGATATTTGCCGCGCCGCCCGGTCGCCAACACCCGCTGCTGGCGAAGTATCTGCGCCAGTCCCGCTGGAAATGGCCAGCGCAAGCCCTCGCGGCGCAAGATCACCTCCGTGACGACTCGCCCCTCCAGGTGGGGAGCAATACCGCGGCGGGTGACTTCTACTTCTGGCAGTTCTGGCATGCTGGGAATCGAAAAAGGCGATCTCGCTGGCGGCACGCGCCCGTCCCGGCTTTCGTCGTAAAATCGTCTTCCGCTTGGTCGACAAAGCGAAACCGGATCGCCTGCACAGGACAACTCTTGAAAAATTTTCCAGCCATTCTAACGCTCTCTGCATTACTTGCTCTTGCCAGCCCGCTGCATGCGGCTGAGAGCACCGCAGATCACGAGCCCATTGACGTCCTGCCCGCAGTCGGTCTGTCAGAAGAGTTGATGTTCAGATATCTGTCGGCCGAGATTGCCATGCAGCGCGGTAACGCATTTGCCGCCTACGCGACCATGCTGTCGATCGCGCGCAGCACCAGCGACCCAAGATTGGCCAGGCGCGCGACTGAAATGGCGATGAGCGGCTCGCTGCCTGCCGAGGCCTTGAAGGCAGCGCGAGTCTGGCATGAGATTGCTCCGCACTCTGAAGAAGCGTCGCAAGTGCTGCTGAGTCTGCAGCTGCAATCGAACCGCGCCGATGAGGCAAAGCAGTCGCTGGCAACCCTGCTCTCCAGTAGTTCGCCAACGACGCTGCCACTTGCAATCGGCAATGTGCAGCGGCTGCTGTCTCGCCTTCCCGATCGCGCCCGTGCGGCTTCGCTGCTGAAGGAATTGCTGGAGCCTTACCGCGATGCGCTCGACGCACGACTGGCGTTGGCACAAATGGCGATGGTGAGCGGCGACCGCGCCGCCGCCATCAAAGAGCTGCAAAACACGCTGACGAAATTTCCTGCCTCGGAGATCGCGGCGCTGATGCTCGCGCAGATTACTGAAGACAAGGCCGAGGCGACGAAAACGCTGGTCGATTTTTTGAAAAAAAATCCGAAAGCGCGCGAGGTACGACTGGCCTATTCGCGCATGCTGTTCGAGCAAGGCAAGATTGCCGACGCAAAAAAAGAGTTCAAGACACTGCTGCAGCAGACGCCAAATGACCAGACAGCGCTCTACGCGCTGGGCCTGCTGTCTGCCCAGGCCAATGAGATGGCCGACGCAGAAAAATATTTATCCACTTACATCGGCAACCTGAAAGATCAGCCGGATCGCGAACGGGATGCGACGCAGGCGCTGATGGTGCTGGCGCAAATTGCTGAAGACCGTAATGACGAAGCCGGCGTGATGAAGTGGCTGCAAATGGTTCCCGTGCTCGGCCAGAGCGGCGCGGTGAACGCCACGATCAAGCGCGCGCAGCTCCAGGCCAAAGCAGGCAAACTGGATGAGGCCCGCAAGCTGCTGAACGAGGCGGATGTGAACAACGATGATGAGCGCGTGAAGCTCATCATCGGAGAGGCACAGCTGCTCAAGGAATCGGGCAAGTTCGGTGATGCCATGCGGCTGCTTGAAGACGCGCTTGAGCTGTACAAAAACAATATCGACCTGCTGTACGAGCTGGCGATGCTGGCGGAAAAAAACCAGCAGTTCGATCTGATGGAAAGCACGCTGCGCAAAGTGATTCAGCTGGCCCCCGACAGCCAGCATGCATACAACGCACTGGGTTACTCGCTGGCCGACCGCAACCTGCGTCTGCAAGAAGCCTATGACCTGATCAAGAAAGCCCTGTCCTTGGCACCTGAGGATCCCTTCATCATGGACAGCATGGGCTGGGTCGAATTCCGTCTGGGCCGGCTGGAAAAGGCCGAAGAATTGCTCAAACGCGCGTTTGCGATCAAGGCTGACCCGGAAATCGCCGCGCACCTGGGTGAAGTGCTGTGGGTGCTGGGTCGTGAGGATGAGGCGAAAAAACTCTGGCGCAATGCCGGTGGCAAGGACTCAAAGAACGACACGCTCAAGAGTACTCTGAAGCGTCTTCAGGTAAAACTCTGACTTCTCCATGCGCGCGCTGATGCGGCTGACCATCATGTCGCTCGCGGCGCTTGTCAGCGTCTGTGCTCTCGACGCATGTAGCACCTTGCCATCGTCAACCACAACGGCATCTCTGCGGCAGCCCTATCACGAGCGCATTGCGATCGGTGGCCGATTCTCCGTCAGCTATCAGCAAGAGGGCAAGCCGCAAAGCGCGCAGGGTCGTTTTCAGTGGCGTCAGCGAGGCGAGGAGGTGGATATCGAGCTTCTGTCGCCACTGGGGCAGACTCTGGCCAGGATTCGCGTCAGAGCCTTCATCGCCACACTAGAGCGTCCCGGGCAAGCGGCGCGGTCGGCCAACAACGCCAGCGAACTCACCGAGGAACTGCTGGGCTGGGCCATGCCGGCAGATGGGCTGCGTTACTGGCTGCAAGGCTACTCGCAAGCGGCAACCCGCGCCGGAACGCCGTCTGACACCGCATCACCGCCGGCGACGGGCGACGCTATTGAGGCCGGGGAATGGCAGCTGCGCTATGTCAGCTGGCAGACCGCAGAGGGCGGTAGCCATCCGAAACGCATTGATCTTTCGCGTCGATCGGCGGCCGCTGGCGAGCTCGGGCTGCGCCTCGTGATCGATGGCTGGGAGCCGAACTGATGGCCACCCCGGAATTCCTGCACGACTGCGCAGCGCCTGCGAAGCTGAATCTTTTCCTGCATGTGGTGGGCCGGCGGGTTGATGGCTATCACTTGCTGCAATCGGTCTTTCAGCTAATTAGTCTGAGCGACAGGCTGCACTTTGATCTGCGCGATGATGAACGTATCGTGCGGGTGACGGATGTCCCGGGCGTGCCGCAGGAAGACGACTTGATCATCCGCGCAGCACGACGCCTGCAAGAGACCGCTACGGCGCGGGGCCTGTCGGTGCGCGGCGTCGATATTCGCATCGACAAGCGCATACCGATGGGCGGTGGCCTGGGTGGCGGCTCATCGGATGCGGCCACGACGCTGATGGCACTCAATGCCTTGTGGAAGCTGGAGCTGCCCCGTACCGAACTGATGGCGCTGGGCGTGACACTCGGCGCCGATGTGCCTTTCTTCCTGCTCGGACAGAATGCCTTCGTCGAGGGGATTGGTGAACAGCTGACACCGGTTGAAACGCCGGACGGCTGGTTCGTGGTGATACACCCTGGCGTGTCCGTGCCGACGCCGGCGATCTTCAGGGCAGCCGAATTGACACGCGACACCAAAGTCGTCAGAATAGCGGACTTTTCCGCGAGCCCATTGGGCTTCGGAAGAAACGACTTGCAAGCGGTCGCAGCGCATGAATTTCCCGCTGTCGCAGACGCCCTGAGATGGCTGTCCCGGCACGGCGAAGCGCGAATGACCGGCTCCGGCGCCTGTGTGTTCTGCCGCTTCGGCTCGGAACTCGAAGCAGATACGGTGCTCCAGGCTCTGCCGCCGACCTGGCGCGGCTGGCTGGTCAAGAGCCTGTCGGCACACCCGCTGCAGTTGTCGTCTTGATCGAATTCGTCCCTGCGGAGACCTCCGCCGGACAAACGGTTGTGTAGGGGAATCGCCAAGTTGGTTAAGGCACTGGATTTTGATTCCAGCATTCCAAGGTTCGAATCCTTGTTCCCCTGCCATTTGAATCCGCGATCATGGGCCTTCGCCGGATCGTGATGATAGAAAAAATGTAACGTTACCCATGAAGCCGCCAACGCGGGGAATCCCCGGCCTTGGCGGCTTTTAAAACTTTTAACGCTCTGTAGTCAGGGAATCCATGGTCCACGAGAACCTGATGGTTTTTACCGGTAACGCCAACCCGGAACTTGCTGCAGGCGTTGCCACACAGCTGGGCATCCCGGTCGGTAAAGCGGTCGTCACTCGCTTTTCCGATGGCGAGATCATGGTCGAGATCAACGAGAACGTGCGCGGCAAGGATGTGTTCGTCCTGCAGTCGACCTGCGCACCGACCAATGATCACCTGATGGAAGTAATGCTGATGGTCGATGCGCTCAAACGCGCTTCCGCCGGACGGATCACCGCGGTGGTGCCGTACTTCGGATACTCGCGCCAGGATCGCCGGCCGCGCTCGGCGCGCGTCGCGATCTCGGCCAAGGTCGTCGCCAACATGCTGCAAGAGGCTGGCGTAGAGCGCGTGCTGATCATGGATCTGCACGCCGATCAGATTCAGGGATTCTTCGATATCCCCGTCGATAACATCTACGCATCGCCAATCCTGCTGTCGGACCTGGTGAGCAAGACCTATGATGATTTGCTGGTGGTGTCCCCAGACGTAGGCGGAGTGGTTCGCGCCCGTGCGCTGGCCAAGCGCCTGA
>JACCDO011749468.1_pt1 | contig 20046 bp, 11 predicted proteins | sample 7446101 | NCBI WGS metagenome assembly JACCDO01 (sample SAMN15323440, study PRJNA562643) | freshwater metagenome | isolation source: river surface water | place: USA:Blue River Watershed | collected 2017-08-16
AATAGACAGTATTGCAGAAATTACATCCTCAGGATTGACCCACCATTGCGGTAATGTTTTGTGCCCTTTGATGCTAAGTGTGTTCAATGGCCATCGGATGAGTTTTAGTGATTATTATATTGGCAAGAATTACGGAAGTATTACTAAATTAAATGAATCGGCATTGAATATATCTATTCATAGTCTACATAATCATAAAGTTAAGCTATCGTATGTTCTACACGGCGGTTCACGGTTAGAATCTATTAATTTAATAACATACTCAACTTTTCCAACTATTTATGATACATTTTTACTTCCTTTTGTTATACTAATTTGTACAATTATAATGTTCTGTAAGTTTAAAAAATAAACGTTAGTCAACTCTTTTGTCATGTTATCTACTTGCTGCTTTTGGCATTATCCTGTGCTTGTAGTGCTCGCTTTATTACACCACCCAATTTTCTACCTTTGCGACCTTTTTGCGCTTTTTTCTGTTTATTATTGATTAATACTTGTTTTTTTGTTAGAATTCCTTTCAAACTAATTCGTTTCTGTGCTGCCAATGCATTCTTTGCATCATCACTGGCCGTTCTTTGTCGCTTGTTATCAGCAGCCATCTCACTGGAATCTCTATCTCGGTGACGTTTCTTGTCTTTGGGTTTATTTGGTGTAGTTGGCTTACTAGATGGGGTTATACTTCCATTATTTTTGAATTGATTTCCTACTCGCTTTGTTCTTTTGGCGCATATAGTTATTCGTAATTCTCTTTTCTTAAATTTTTCTTGATTCAAACCCAAAACTTTTAATACACAATCATGATCACTGAGTAGCAAGTAACCAAAGCCTTTACATAATAATGTTTCTTGATCACGAACTATACGCACACCTTTAATATCGTCCTGACCATTCACTAAAACTTTAGCAAAATGCTCTCTAAGCGCTTCTTCATCGGCATAGTGAGGTAAGTTACCAATAAATACGGAACATTTGGGATCAAAGAGAATTGGGTTGTATACTCTGTCTACTCGGATATGTCTAGTGCCAACAACTCGATTATTGGCGGCCAATGAACGGTTTACAGACTCTTCATTTTTGAATACAACGTAAGCATTAAAGCATTCTTTCTGTGTACCAAATAACTTGTTATTCGTACACACTTTTTTGACTAAATTTTGATTGCCAGCATCATCAACTTTAGTTCCAGCGATAGGCACGGATCGTAATCTTACAGATTCGACTTCACCAAATTCTTTAAATAATTTAGTTATACTTGTAACAGTTTCTGTAGTCGGAACGTTTCCAACGAACACAGTGAGTTTATCTCTCGTGATATTAACGTCTTTTTTCTCACCTACGTCTTTTCCTTGTTCCGATTCCTCGCCGACGGAAACAGTAGCAGTCGCATTTTCACTATTTTTTACAACTCTTTCTTTTCTTTTAGCCTTTTTTGCCAATTTTTTCTCTAATTTAAGCTTCTCCTCTTCTTTTTCTTCTTCGTCCAAGTACTCCTCAGGCGCTTTTACAGATTTTAATTTAAATTCTTCAGATTTTATAGCACGAGCAAATTTTTCTCTGGCTACATCAGAAAACATACTTGCCAATGGACCATTATTGCCACTCCCGCTTTCATTCAATTGCAACTTGCCTGTTGCTTGCCCACCAGCTTTGGCATCATTACTCTTGCCCATTTTCTGCTTCTTCTTCTTGTCCTGTGACTCCATTCCTACCTACAGATTGGATGTTGGTGAATTTTGGCGATGTGCGATGGGATGGTGAGGAGCGGCCCCGTACACGGTACTGTCAGAACCACCGGTAAGATTACAGGTATAAGATAAATTATACTCTACTATTCGTGGATGCCAAGTAGACCCTTAGTGAGTCGGGATTGCTGACGTCGCATACGCTGACACAGAGCACTACATATGTAGTGTACATTAAAGGCCGGGACCGCAAAGTGCATATAGTATCGTGCTCTAACAGGAGATTCTATATTGATTAACAATTACAATCTAAAGCCATTTTGTGTATAAAAAGTAATTAAAGTACAATGTTGATTAAATTTATTGATAAGTATCTCTTAATTGATTGAACCAAGTGATACAGTCATCCACACTCATAGCGCCTTTGACCTCATTATCTCTTGTACGAATATTCACTGTACCAGCTTCTTCTTCTTGGCTACCAACAACTAATATGAAGTTATATTGATCTAATTGTGCATCACGTACTTTCTTATTTAAAGTTTTTGTAGAATCATCAACATCAACAAAATAACCAGCATTATGGATCTTCTCTACTACTTTATTAGCATATTCAATATATTTTACATCAACCGGGACTAAAACACATTGTCTTGGTGATAACCAAAATGGCCATTTACCTCCCCAATGTTCAGCTAACACAGCAGTCATACGTTCAACACTACCCAACATTGCTCTATGTACCATCACAGGCTTTTGAAATGCATCACTTCCTTCTTTGTCCGTTTTGTATTCTAAATTAAAGCGAATTGGTAATTGGAAATCAAGTTGGACAGTTGCACATTGGTGTACACGCTCTAATGCATCAAATACTTTAATATCAATCTTAGGACCATAAAATGCACCATCACCAGGATTGACCTTCCAGTTACCTTCACCGGCGAACTCATTCAACGCTTCTGCTAGTTGTGCTTCGGCTAAATCCCATAATTTATGATCTCCTAATGCTTTTGCAGGTCTTGTTGATAACTCAAGTTTGTATGACATACCGAATACAGTATAAACATATCTCATAAAGTCTAGTGCTCCTAGTACTTCGGATTTGATTTGATCTTGGCGACAGAAGATATGAGCATCATCCTGTTGGAATCTTCGTACACGAGTTAAACCTGTTAACGCCCCGGATATTTCGTTACGATGTAATACACCAAAGTCGGCAACTCTTAAAGGTAATTCACGGTATGATCTGTTTCTATGTCCAAACATCAAACAATGACCAGGACAATTCATAGGTTTCATTCCCCATTCGGCACCTTCAACATCGAAAACAAACATATTGTCCTTGTAATGTTGTGCATGGCCAGATATTTCCCATAAATTTAAATTAAAAATATTTGGGGTGATTACCTCCTCATATCCACGGGACCAATATTGTTTTCTAATAAAATCACATAATTTGTTGTAAATTCTTGCACCATGAGGCATCCAAAAGCAAGAACCAGGTGATAATGTATGAAAAAAAAACAATTCTTGCTTGTTACCAAGTAAACGATGATCACGTTGTTTGGCTTTTTCTTGAAACTCTTGCCATTGTTTAAGCAATGCCTTATCTGGGAAAGCGATACCGTAAACACGTTGTAATGGATCATTCGTTACTTGGCCGAGCCAATTAGTAGCAGATGTTTTAACAGATGCAAATGCTTTAATTTTACCAGTATGAGGTAAATGAGGACCCATACATAAATCAATTAATGGACCACATTTATATACAGTTGTTTTAGAGCCATCGGGAACTTTGTTTGTAATAAGACTGACTTTAAATGGGTTGCTAGCAAACATTTCCAATGCTTCCGCTTTACTTAATACTAAACGTTGAAATGGAAACTTTTTTTTACATACTTCACCTGCTTTATCATCAATTTTTTTTAAATCTTCATCACTTAAAGAATTATTTGGACCAATATAAGAATCATAATAAAATCCACTTTGCAATGGTGGTCCAATAGTTAAATAAGCTCCGTATGCAGCTTCTAATGCTGCACCCAATACGTGCGCAGATGAGTGAGAAAATACAGTTTTAGATTCTGGATCCTCATACTTTAACAATTTTAACTCACAATCACCGATTAATGGTCTATTTAAGTCCCATAATTCACCATCACTGATTCCACTTTCACCACTAGTAGCACTAGATGCTTCATCATCTTCATCACATGCGATGATAGAATCTTGTTCTAAACGTGTTGAGTATAATACCTTGGCAATGATAACATTATCTGCTAATCCCTGAGATATTCCTTTCGCAATATCATATGGGGATGTTTTAAATGCAATACCATTTTTAACATCACCATTTGGTAATTTAATGGTAATTGGTTGATCGGGCATAGCAGCAATCTGCGCCTCATATCTTGCCAAATATTTATTAAATACTTCTTCTCTTTGCGCTAAAAATGGTGGATTTGGTGTAATAGTAAACTCTCCGCCAATATGTCCAGCATTATTATCCTGACGGGCACCCGACTCCTTATTGGCACGTTGTTTGTCGCGTGATTTATCACTCTTTTTATGATCAACTTTAACCGAAGCTAAATCAAATACTGAAAACTTCAGAGTGTCGCTCTTTTTGACTAGCCCTGACATACTCGCTGATATTTCTTAGCTTTACTCTCTTTTTTCTCTCTCTACACACACCTGGTGTGTAATTTTATGGTTTTCTAATTTCCAGCAAGGCTTTCCCGGACAAGAATGGTGGCCCGCACCGCAACTAAGCTGAACTTCGAATAGATAAAAGTAGCAAAGTAAATTCGTTGCAGAAGCGGTTGGATACAGCGAAAATATCGGTAAACGCGATTAAAAATGTTAGATAGACACTTAGTGATTGAATACGAACTAACTGAAATCTAGTTCCAGTATCTACGTCATCAATCACTAGGAATAGAAGTAGTTTGCTTCAACATGTTTTCAATTGTTTTTGGCGAATTTAATAAATTTCAATTGCTTAAAATGACAATGACGAACCCTACTCATCATTTTCCGAATCGTCCATCCACAGAAAAGAAAAAAAGAAGAAAGAGAAAAATGAAAGGAGGATCTGCCGAAGGCAGAAGCGATGGTAAAAAGGAAGAGATAGTGCTGGGTCAGACCACCTACAGACGAACGTTTGAGTCGTTGGGTAGTGAACATGTTCAAGAAATTGATGAAACGCAATTACCACGAACAGCAAGTTTATTTGATAGAAATAAATATTTTAGTTTACGACGTGATGTTGAATGGCAAGCGTTTCCCAGAATACTAGTTCCTGGTCGAATTGACAGGAAGAGAGTATTGCTTGAAAAACCAATTGGTGGAGTACAATTATTAGAAATGGCACCTAAGACTGTTGTTAATGTTCATGATGTTTGGCTTAAAGAAAGAGCAGCAGAATTAGAAAAGGAATTACAAAATAGACCATTATCAAATTTGGGGGGTGAGGACAGTGCTGTAAAATGTTTAGAAAGATTAAATCAATCGCTAAAAAGAATTGATAACTTCTTTAAGAATAGTGACGAGAAGAAGAAAGGATCAAGTACTAGCATACTTGAGAGTAATAGCATTAAATCAATTTTCCCAAAGCTAGAATTGGCCATTTCGAAAAGTGAATTGGCAGTTACTCGTGCAATTGAAAATAATAATATACTTGAACCTGTATCCGACGCTATTGGTGCTAGCGATAGTATGTTAAGTGACTTAGAAATTGGTTTAAGTCAATTCCTAAGTGAAGTTAAAGGTAAAAAAGATGAATTATATAAGAAACTAGAGACGCTTAAGAAACAAACTATTGATTATTTGTCGAAGTTACGAACATCATTTATAAACGAAATACGTATGACTAAAGCCGCTATATTTGAAGATATAGGACAATGGCACTTAGTGTATTTTGACTCAGATTCATACATGATATTGTCCAGACGTTTGGCGGAAATGTATAATAAGATTATGTACCCCGTTGTGGTTGAAGTACCTAATAAAGGCCGAATTGAAGTATATCTTGGATTCGACGTGTCAGGGGGTTTGGATCAATCGTCGAAGACGTCTTTAGCCGTTAAGGTGAAGCATGTTAGTGAGGAGATAGATGATGATATTACCAAAATAAGAAACTATAAGAAAACAAATTCATTTCAAGATTTACGTATGGGTGTTTTACAGAGTACTCCTGGTAGACTTATTTACTTAGTTGAGTTATTGCAGAAGGCGCTCGTTCAATATAACGAAACCAATGATATTCAAAAAAAAGATGTTCCAAAAAAGGATATTTTTGAAATATACTGGGCAATTGAAGAGATTGGTATATTGAAGTTTGATGTTCCTCGTAGAGAGGAAGATGTTGAATTATTCTATGACTCATTTGACAAGAAAGTGAAGCCATTGATTGAACAAGCAAAAAGTATATTAGGGCAAGAGAAAGATTTAATTAAATTTCAATTAGTTGATATGAGTAATACACTGCCACCATTGTCTAGATACCACTTTTCGTACAAACTTGATGAATGGCAAAAGCGTGCAATTAGATGGATTGAATCCGGCAAATCCGTTATTATATGTGCTCCAACTTCATCTGGTAAGACCATGTTGTCATCGTTTGTCGCATTAACAAAAAGAGATTCCAGTGCATTGGATACCAAGATTGCACCAGTCGGTATTGCACCAGCCGCAGAAGATGATACAGATGACGGTGAAGTGGATGATAATGATGAGATCATTGGTGCTGAAGATGATCAAATTGAAGAAATTGAAGAAGAAGAATATGGAACACTTAGAGGCAATGAACACGAGAGATATATTGAAAGAATGAAGGCCAAGCCCAAGGTTCCTACAGCTGAATTTGCAAAAGAAGATCGTGAAAATCGTAAATTTTTCCGTGACACTTTTACTGATGGAACACAACGTGTTTTATTCATTGTACCATCAACTGCTCTGGTATGGCAAGTGGGTGCATATTTCTCTCGTTTACTACATAACGCAAACCATACTAATGTCGCGATTGTTACAGATCAATTAACGTTTCATCCTATGACTGTAATAGGAGTCATGCCTCAAATTGTTGTTGGTACTCCTCGAGCGTTAGAAAGTGCATTGATTAAACCAAGAGGAAGAGTTGGTGATTGTGAAACATATGGCAAAGCAAAATACGTGATACTTCCTGGTGGTTTTGATTACTTCGACTGGGTTATTTACGATGAAGTACACTCACTCAATGGAAGTGAAGGTGATGCTCTGCAACGAATCATAAGATGCATGAATTGTAAATTTTTAGCACTATCAGCCACCATTGGTAATGCTGAGCAATTACGTTTATGGATGGAACGAGTGAAAGGAGATCAATTAAATGGCGTTGAAGTGTTGAATGTAGTCGAACCTGCTAGCATTGTACCAACAGAAGCAACTACAGAGACAACATTACAGATTAAAGTATTCAAAACGTTAGAAACGGAAAGTAATATCATGATAACGTTTAATCCAGAGACGTATACTGTCAAAACGTTGAAAGAAGATATCCACAGCAAATGGAGTGACTGCCATCCAAGCAAACAGCAGCTCATTTATCAAAAAAATGGGGATACATTACTTGACTTAGCAGATGAAAGTAAGCTAGTGAAATCATATGTTGACTTCACTCCCGGTGTTGTACCTGAAATACAAATGCGACAGCACATCAACATGATTACTCACGAAGTTCGCTTTATTAATCTACAAAGATATGTGTGGCGCCCCGATAACAGTGGAGAAAAGTTAATTCCACTCAATCCTTTGGCTGCCGTGGATAGTGTCAATGACTTACGTTCTGGGTTATTGAAACAATCAGCCTTGTCCATGACCTCTGTGGATACCTACCGGGTATGGGAAGTCATTTATAAACTGTACCCTAAGGCGGACATAATGGATATTGATCCAAACCGATTCTTCAAGGACAGTTCGCGCATTACCTTGAAGCAAAGTAAAGACTACGAAGACTTTGTAAAATCACGTATAAGTGAGCTTGCAGTGACTCATCCATTAGAAACGCAAGAATTATTGTACCGATTTCGGCTAGAAGATGTTGATAATCACGATTTTAATTTATGTGACTTGGCTTTAACATTAAAGAGTAAGGATCTGTTGCCAGCGGTTGCATTCCATTTGAATACGTTTGATGCCATCGCATTGTTTCAGCAAGTATTAGCTGGTTTAGAGTTTCAACAGCAAAGTAGATACCCTAATTACTATATTGACAAACAAAAGAAATTGGACGCTGATCGATTGGTTAATATCAAAGAAATAGCTAATTGTGGTGGTGATGACAGGGCTATACGAGAGGGATTGCAAGCCGGTAGAATCCAAGTATACCCTCATGATGATCAATTTTTCAAAGTAGATACTGATGAGCCACATCCTCATTTTAAGTTATTTTGTTCCCAAATTCAATACGGTGAATTATTAAACGTGAGTGACGACATGGAGAGACTTGATGGTTTTACACCGCGCCATAAGGAGTTGTTACGACAAAAACGATTAAAAGGGTTAAATCCGGAAGTATTAAATCACGCGTTAATGCGTGGCTTGCGCAGAGGTATCGGTATCATCCTTAATGGTGTCGTGTTTCACAATTACCGCCGAGCAGTTCAAAGATTTGCAAGTGAAGGTAAATTAGGTTTAGTCATTTCTGATGATTCCTTGGCCTTCGGAGTCAATATGCCTTTTCGCACTTGCGTTTTCTGTGGTGAAATGAATAATCAATTGACTCCTTTGTTAGCACAGCAAATGTCTGGTAGAGCTGGTCGTCGTGGTTTAGATACTCAAGGTAATATCGTGTACGCTGGATCCAGTCCTACTTTTATTCGTCGATTGATGCTTGGTGCCATTGAGCCTGTCAATGGAGGCATTTATCATCCTAAACACGACTTCATGTGCTTACAAGGTGTGTTAAGTGAACGCTTCTGTGGATGGGGTAGAGTAGAGACTCTTGGAGGACGCTACTTACAAGAATATTGTCGTGGTGAAGCCTTAGATGCTTCATCAAATTATTCTCTTGTTGAGTCCAAACAAAAGTTATTGGAGCTTGGTTTTGTTGAAGAGGAGCAAGATGGTCGGTTAACAATACCTGAACATATGCCATACGAAGTATTATGTATGATGTGGGAATTACGTGGTAATATGGGAGAGGCACTAACATTTGGTCGAGCAATACCGTTATTGCATGAAGAGATATTAGCTCAATGTCGAAGTGACAAAGTGTTATTAGAACAATTCCATTATACTTTTATCGCAATTTTATTGCAATTTTTAGATCGAACTCCTTACAGAGACACGATCTCATCTGATCTTGACGATGACAGTGTTCCCGTTTATCGTAAAGCCATGCATAAAAATGGTATTTATCGTAACGAATCAAGAGAAAAAGTACTTTCTAAATGGAGTCAAATATATGACGAGTTATGGAGCAGCATTCCCGAGTCATTGCACCATTTACGCAGTCCTGTTGCACCCTTTTCGGATCTAGACGGACTGTTGCTATATGCGGTTACATCAGAAAATTTAGATGTATTAAATCAATTATCACGAGTGGAAAAGCAGGAATTGCAAGACAGAATTTACCGCTTTGGCACTGTCGTGAAGATTGCGCACAATTCATTGTGGCCAAATAGTGAGTACTACAGTACAGTCGTGCTATTGCTGTGGATGACCTTCGCGCATATAAGAAAGATTTTATTACAGCTAACCAGTAGTGAAATCAATTTCGCTAACGTATCATCAGACAGTGTTGCCCAAAGCTCCCAGGGATTTAATGCATCAGTTGCTTCAGCAATGATCAAGTTTCATCATTGGAAAAAAGATAATGCTGATAATGACAGTGCTCAGGTACTTGAAACGGCAATAAAAAATATTCAATTGGAATGCCATCGCCTCGACGGGGTTTCGTCGACAGTAAAAGAACCATGCAATTGTTTCCCTGTAAGTAGAAGCGATGCATTTGTACGTGCGATGGAACGTCTCCGTGTGCACTACGAAGAGAATGGTGATGCTAATGTGTTCGCTGTCGTTTCGCAAATACAAGAATCATTTTCGCAGTTAACCAGCCGCGATCAACCACTCATTCATTTGTTAGTATTATTCCAAAAGCAGGATAGCAACTATAGTGATATATGGTCTGAAGATGATAAATCCTTAAACTGGACTGATGCCGTGGTGAAGACAACAGAGATCGCGAATAAGTGGAAGGCTTTGAATCCTAACAGTACCAGGATCAATATATTAGTCAGCATTCTCGTATCTCTTTTTGATAACCTAGAAGAATGCGACACTGATTTTGTGTTAATGTGCTCGCTTTTCAGCAACATCAATAATAGAAGTTTTGATATCAACACAGTTAAACGTTGTAGTATCGTCAACCGCGACCCATTGAAAGCGATACAGCTATTATGCTGGTTATGTACCTCATTTAGCAAGCGATTTCGTGAACCTGCTCCAGCTGCCCAATATTTCGATAAGTTTTTGAAAGTATTGGCTATTAAATCTGCTCCCAGCGATCCAGAAATTGAGTTGCATGATGGTTATGAAGGCGCTATTAAAGATTGGTACAATAATACTTCGTCAGTTGCTAATTCTTTCTTACCAGCATTGGTACCTGCCGACTTTGACGCTCTTAAGGCAAGTAGTGCCAACTTTGTGTCGTTCGTCTGTGACGATGATGACGATGATGAGGAGGAGGATGAGGAGGATGATGAATAGAACAATTGTATTTTTGTAATAATTCAAAGTTATTTACAGTATTTAATAATTAAATTTTATTGTCCTCTGTAGTGGTCTTTGATTTAATGATGGTGTCAAAATATTCTACTATCTTGCTAACGTATTCTTCATTCATTGGCTCATGTAACCATTCGTGCAATGCATCTGGAATAATTGATAATCTCTTCTCTTCCCCAGGTGTGCATGCAGAATTATAAAAATTTTCACTGCCTTCGGGTAATGCAATAGTGTCCCCTTTACCGTGAAGCGCATAGAAAGGTAAATTAAATGATGGTATTTTGGTCTTTATAATTTCGATCATTTTAACAAGTTCGTAAGCAGTTTTGTTATAAAGTGGTCTATCGATTCTAATCAAATCGCGCCTTAATGATTCTCTGGCGGCTTCATTTCCAACAATAGCTTCGAATATGACAGGTGCAGCATCACCTTTTGGGGCAACGGCTGTTAATGCTGCAACTAAACTAGGAAAGAAAGATAATTTTGTCATAGGATACAACGATTTTACTCCAAATGGACTCGCAGCACCAACTCCCGGGGCAATAGGAAGACCTGATAATACAATAGCATTGACATCTAATAGATTTCCTTCATCATCCTTCTTTAACACTGTCAATGTACCAACTAATGATCCCATAGAATGTGCAAATATAAAACAAGGAGTTGTTGGATCATATTTTTGTTTGACATATTTAACAAAACTATGAAAATCGTCGATTAATACTTGATAATTTTCAATGTATCCTCGGGTATCTTTCATGTTACCGCTGCCGCCATGACTGACGTGATCAATAGCATACACAACATAACCCAATTTCGTCAATTGATGAGCTAGTGCATAATATCTTAAACCGTGCTCGTGTACTCCATGAGATACACAAACAATTCCTACAGGTTTTTCTGATACATCCTTAGGTGTCCAAGAATGATATGCAGTATCGTGTTGATTATTACCAAACTTTAATTTATTTGCTTTATAAGAATCGTGTGGAGCATCCGCGCGATTCTCGCCGCATCCGTCATCCAATGTGTAATCCATTTTTAAGTTACTGCCGCTGCACCCCATTGTACCAGTATAAATTGATTTCTGTTGAAAATTGGGTAAATAACTGTCAAGGACCAAAAGGTTTAGATTACGTCGTAGATCGTGTAGATTTTTTGTCGAAAACGCATCTTCAAGAAGGGAAGGAACCAGATAAAATTGAAAACAATGTAATAAAAAATAAGTAACAAGTATTTTCGGTGTCCTCTTGAACATGTATTCCCTGGTTACTTATTACATGTTTTGAACCTATTAATTATTCCAATTAATGCCGATTCAATTAAACTTCGTTGTTGAATTGACAATAAAATGATTTCTCGATTACTAATTGAAACTCTAGATTAGTAATGCAATATTAGTGTATCCACAACAACTATTTCAATGAGTTAACCATGAACAATGTACGTACCATTTTGCGGAACTTCCTGGTAAAACAAGTGCATCATCGTATTTTTAAAGAAAAATGAGTAAATTATTCATTGTTTTAGTGATTTTGGTGGTTCACGCATGCCTGTTGGCACGCGCATATGTCGCACCACGATCAATAATTCGCGATTTAAAGCTTTATTCGTCTAGATCTAACGCTAGTTTGGGTACCATGGGCAGCGATGTTTTGATGAGACCTGAAGATGAGAATTCACCTGAATTTAAAGATTATTTAAGAAATTTATTGAAATTGCAAGCTAACAGAGCTAAAACGGGGTTTTCAGCGCCATCATCTGGCACTTCTGATGCGTATTTAGCTAAATTAAATAGATTAAAGTTAGAAAGGGAAGCATTGAGAAAAGCTGGTTTACCAGATAGTGACATCGATGTGTCATATAAACCAGAAGATTATGAAGCTGCTGTGTTTGAATCACAGGAACCTCTGGTTGCTAGTGCCCCATTAACAGGTGATGCTGCAATTGCTGCAACACCTGGTGTAACTAAAAAGAAATCAGGAAATAAGATGCGTGAATTAACCTCTGAAGAAATTGCTGCCGCTAAGTATGCCGAGGAAGCAGTTGCAAGAGCATTGGCTAAAGGGGGAACACCTGTAGCCAGAACAAATAATGATGAAGATGATACTCAAATGTCACCAGATGAAAGACTAAAGAGACAATTAAGTATGCAATCACTGGGAGAAGATGAGGAACTATTGGAAAATATATTACAAAAACCTAACAATGCTATTACGAATAATCAAAATAATGTACGATCAGTTAAGACTGGAAAACAGCCCAACTATATCGAAAGCTTACAAAAAAAAATGGCGGAAAAAGGAGTAACTGTACAAAGACCATCATCACCAAGTGAAAGTAGTGTCAAGCCTATTCAGGTATCTACAGACAATACCGCACATTCCGTAGAGTCGGTCTATCAATCATCTGCCCAGGTTAATATAAAGCCTACTCAGGGATCGACTTCTGTCGTCAATGCCCCTCAAGTATCACCTGTCGAAGGTGTTAAAAGTGTAAAACTGACATCAAGCGAAAAGTTTAGAGCACTACAATCAAAAACTGAGAGCGACTCATCTGATGTAAATACACCTGCACCATCATCTCCTGTTAAAAAGGCAGTCAAACTTTCGATAGAAGATTTAGAATTATCTGCACAAACGTTACAATTATTAATAAAGCATAGAGGTGGTGGCCCCTTTGGTCTAGGTAGATTACAGGGTGAAGAAATCAAAGATCTTCATAAAAAATTGAGTCAAATAGTAGTAACATTAGAAAATGATTCAATCCAAAACAGTGTACAGCAAAGTCAAGTAAACTATCCACGGGGTAATGTCGTAGCGGTGCCTCAAGTTCCCGATATAATTACACCTACTGAGGCCGTTATTATGGTAACAGAAACTGTTTCCAGACCAACAAATTTTGCATCACCACTGCCTAAAGCCGAAGTAAAGTCGACAAATTATGCATCGCCGCTACCTAAGCCTGTTGCAAAGGCACCAATATCAGCGCCGCAAGACTCCGCAGTTGATAGTGATTTAGCATTTTCTAATCAATTTCCAGCTAAAACGGTTAATGTGCCTATAGCATTAGGTCTTGATAAATTTTTGCAGACCCCTAGAGCACTGGATATTGACGAATTATCAGCATTGAGAGATGGTTTAATTCAGTGCTTAGCTATCGTGCAAGGTGAAGTATCTGCACGTGCAGCCGCACCTATGAATAATATCATAAATGATCCTACCGAACGACAATTTACTAGTAGCAGCGCAACAACGAATGATATTTCTATCGAAAAAGATGTGAAAACAGCAATTGGACTGTTGCTTAAGCATAGAGGTGGTCCGGGCTTTGGTCATGGAAGATTGCAAGGAAAAGAATTAGAATATTTAGAAACTAAATTGAATCAAGTTGTTGATCGATTAGAAGCTGAAATTTAACTTAATACATAATGTAAAATAAATAAACATTTACCAAACGTATAGTGTATCATCAACCTCATGTCCTACATCTTTCAATAATTTTATTATATTTTCATTGAAGCCTGAAGGTCCACATAATCCCACAAAATCACATTTAGTGCGATCAAATTTATTCATAATGTCATCTGTGCCTATATATCCTTTGTGTTCAAATGGGTTTACTTTACCAAAGGTTGGTGATGCATTACTTACGAAGTAATGGATCTCTAAACGTTTGCTAAATTGGGTTTGTAATGCATCTAATTCTAATTTTAACAGAATGTCATGCTCGGTACGATTTTGAAAAAATAAGCAAAATGTGGTACGATCAGTAGAGTACTCTGGTCCTTGTAATATGCAACGAATTAATTGTAAACAAGGTGTTAGACCAGTGCCTCCGGCAATCAATCCTATACGCTTGTAACTATTAATACTGTATTTAAACCTACCGATTGGCCCTCTAATTTCAACTTTATCACCTTTCTTTAAACCGTCAATATATTGACTCATTTTACCATCTGCGTATATTTTTATCAATAATTCAAAATATCCAAGTTGATTCGGTAGTGACGTTGGTGTATAAGATCGCATCACTTTTATTCCATTAATCATTGCTTTCACAGATATATGTCGTCCAATAGATAAACCTAACGGCTTATTACCAGGAATTGCAAATCTTATCAGTTTCGTGTTATGCGATATGTTTTTAACATCAGATACAGTAAATGCAGTAAAATCAAGCGGATGTATCACTCTATCATCCTTTTTATCCAAGGTATTCAATGCCGTAGAACTAGTCAAGCTCATTTCCCGTCTAAGTCCAACCGAATAGTCTTCTGCTACTTTAGATTGTTCTGTATATATTTTTTGTAAATATATAGAAATAATAACAATCGCAACAGCGATTCCTATTTTAGCCGGCATTGGCAGCGCATCGAGACGGCCCAACAGCTCGCTTAGCTTGTCTCTGAGCAAGCCCATTTCGCGTGAATAAACCGGTGTCCTGCGTGCTTTCTATTCCACGCACGCCCACGACTGTACGTAGTGATGGGAAATGGTGTCACACTATCCTCGCCACGGCCCTTAGATCCGGTCGGAGGGTAGCATGATGACGATTTTCAATTGCTCGATAGAATGCAACTAATATCCATCTGAATTACAAATGCGATGTATTTAGTGGCGTGATTAGGAGAGTTTAGTGGATGCTAAAATAACCTAAATATTCGAAATAGGTTAAGAGTCTAACTGCCACGTGTACATGCGTTCACTGAGCTCGCAGTCTTTCCGTCCCATCGTGGTGCCTTCAGTTGTTTAATTGTCTCTTTGAAACATTTCAATATCGGCCCTCATCAAACAACTTTGGATTTAAGTTTGGAAAGAAAGTACCACGAAGTAGAACCACGAAAAGAAGAAATATGAACCACGAGAAGAAGGAGTTGTACGGCAAGAAACTGTCATCTGGCTTAGATGTGTCCGATCCGCTGATCTCAGAGACGTTGAACAGAGTGAAAAGTGATGCAATCAAATGGTTTTTAATTGGATTTAAAGATGCAAATGTATTAGAAGTTAAATGCAGCGGTTCTGGTGGGGCGGAAGAAATGATGGGTAAATTGCAAGATAGTGAAATATTATTTGGTGTAATTAGAGCAAGTATTAATGGAATGATCAAATTTTATCAATTGAGTTTTATCGGTAAAGGCGTATCGCCATTAAAAAAAGGTAAATGTGCCATGTATAAAAACGCGGCAATGAATGCATTCGAAGGGTGCCATGGAGAAATTACACTTGATCCTGAAAATTTAAGTGTCAAATATATTGTTGACACGGTTATGAAACTTAATCGATTGAATGATATCTCTACACCTATAATCATATGATGAGGACAATAGTACCATTGCAACTTTGTGATCTTTGTATAATTGTTATTATATTACAAATTTGACATAACTCTACGCCTTCAACTTCAAAACGTTCCCTCTAATCGGATCAAGTACACTATCAGTCAACTTCAAGACACTATGCTTTAACTTCTCAATATGCAATTTGGAATCAATATTTAATGATTTTAATTTATTTTTTGTCTCGGTGAAAAATTCTTTTAACTGTGCGGTGGTTATCAATCCACCCATACTGACTATATAATCTCTTATTTGATTGTCTGAATTAATATCGACTAAAACATTCTTACTATCGGCGACTGGTTCCTCTATCTTGACTCTTTTAGCAGGTGGATTATCATTTGTAGGTGATGATTTCATGGTTACTTTGACCCCTACTTTTGACGCATCGATTGGAACTGTGCTATCCTCTAGCTTCATTCTGACTTCTCTGGCACTCAACAATAATGCCTTGGCATCATTATCATTGAAACCAATAATATCTTTTTTCTCTTTTTCATTGACCTCGTCCACAACTTCATCGTCGTCATCAGCATCATCAGAATTGTTTTCTTCAACATCAATTGTGGCATATGCTTTTCCTTCTTCATAATTGTCTAAAATGTTTTGATCAACCCCTGTGTCATCATCATTATTCGCATATCGTTCTTTACCCGCACTTTCATTGTTAAAGTACTTGTCTAGCACAGTATCATCCTCCTGCAAATGCAATTGAGTAAGTTATTGTATGAGTACACAAGTGAGTAAAAGTACCTTCCAAGACTCTTCAAATGACACTATATCCTTCTTTTTAGGTTTTGCTTTAGAGAACAAAGAGGGAATAGTAAAGATTTCTTTCGATTTGGAGGGTTTGCCATCACCTTCATCATCATCATCGACATTGCCGTCGTCGTCGATTATGGACCTTTTAAATATTTTTCTATAATTTGCTTGTTTTTTTTTAAACAATTCTTTTTGATATTCAAAATCTTCTTGAATTGCATCTAAAAATTTTTCTTTAACTACCGTTTCTTTATTAAAATTAAACCAATCGCCCACCGGGTACACATTCAATAAATATTCGTCCGCTCCTGTTGCAGTCTTGCCTTTTAATGCTTTCTCTAACAAGACATATTTGAAAGGAGCTTCAGTTAATGAGGTTTGAGCTTGATAGTTAGTTCTTAAATTATTTTGATTTATTGTGTCAAGTGTGTCTATATATTTTTTGCTACCGTCCGTTAAATCAAGATTTAAATTAACTATTTTTCCAATATGATTCCTTCCGCCGTCGCCTGTGTCAACCACTAGCTTACTGCTGGGGCGGTAAGTAGCAATAGTCTTCTTTTTAGAACGGGAAACTTTCCCATTATCATTTTCCTGTGCACAAGTGAATAAGTAAACAATCGATCGGATAATTTAATCAATGAATCACTAACCTCTTCTATATTTTCATTTAATAATACCATTGTATTCTCACCGGCATTATTAAATTTAATTTCATCATGAAATTTACCAATAATCGCGTAGTTAGTGGAATCGATGCTATCTAGCGTACGGTAGCACAAAGGAAGGTTCATGGAGCCCCGCTATGCGTCACAACAAACCTGTTTCCTCTTCAAAAAATTTGACAAAAATTAATTTGTCCATGGTATAACAAATCCCTAACGAGGTACTATGAAGAAAATTCTTAATTGCGTCCCAATGGATCGACAAGAGTGTCAGAGTTATTGCATAGTATGAGTTAGCATTAACAGAGTTATAAACACTATTTTTCTGTTTACCATTAAATTAAATATTATTTCATTGTCTAGTTAGCACTAGCCATTGGAGATTGTGCTCTAAAGCAAATTTTCTAGAAGCGATTATTATTTAGGCCGGGATTAGTTGAGTCGTATTGAATAACAAGTTACGATCCTATAATGGATCTATTCGGTAGAACATCCAATATGTGCTTTTAAAGAAACCAGGATCATATATACGAAATATCCAAGCGCTTAAGTAACACCATTCTGCAGTATTCCTACTACTTAGCTGCGTCTAACTTGACAACCATTTTAGTAAGACGTGTTGAATGTCGTATTCTTCCAGCTTGACTAGTCCAAGAACTCAGACCGGCTTTGAAAATTCCTATTCGTTATCTACCTAGTAAGTAGTACGCCATGTCGGAAGAGATCGAGCGTCACGTTATTAGAAAGTTTGAGATAGCACAAAGATTGGGGAAAGGTGCATATGGCATTGTATGGAAAGCAGTAGATAAAAGATCGCGCTCTGTGATTGCACTGAAAAAATGCTTTGATGCATTTCGCAATGCTACAGATGCACAGAGGACATTTCGTGAAATTATGTATTTACAAGCATTAAGTGGACATGAGAATATTATTCGACTTCAGCATGTAATCAAAGCAGAGAATGATAAAGATATTTATTTAACATTTGATCACATGGAAACCGATTTGCATGCCGTGATTAGAGCGGGTATATTAGGAGAAATTCACAAGAAATTTATCATATGGCAATTATGTAAAGCTTTAAAATACATGCATTCAGCTGATTTAGTTCATCGCGACATAAAACCATCCAACATATTGCTGAATGCAGATTGTAGTATAAAATTATGCGATTTTGGTTTGTGTAGATCAGTGGCTGAAAGTGCTGGACCGTCACCATTATTAACTGATTATGTAGCAACTAGATGGTATAGAGCACCAGAAATATTATTAGGATCTCATAATTATATGAAAAGCGTTGATATTTGGTCAGTTGGTACAATATTAGGTGAAATGATTAATGGAAAGCCAATCTTTCGTGGGAATTCTACTATGAATCAAATTGAAAAAATTATTGAAGTAATAGGTATGCCTGTAAAACAAGATATTGATGCTATTCATTCACAATACGCGGGTACTATGTTAGAATCACTTCCTCCTTTAAATTACAAATCAGTATCGGAAACGTTTCCATTGGCGACCAGTGAAGCTAGTGACGTTCTTAGATTAGTTTTTTATTTCAATCCATATAGCAGACCAACATCAGAAGGCTTGTTACGACATGCATATTTGTCTGAATTTCATAACGAGGAAGAGGAACCAATATACCCTCATGGTTCGATTCGACTTCCAATAGATGATAATACCAGGTTAACGGAAGTTCAGTATAGAGATCGGTTGTATCAAGAGATTACACAAAGACGAAAAGATGCCCGGAAAAGGGAACAACAAAGAATACGAGCTCAAGCTGCTGCGGGCGCTCCGGTTTAATTTCTATATATTGTCCACATTGTCATTAACTATATATCACAAACGATTTTTCTCATGGAGAATACAGGCTTATGAAAAATAAAAATTTATTAGTTACAATGTTAGCAACAAAATGTTAAGCTTATACGCCTATTTCTTTGCTTCTTGTATATATTTTATATTCTTTGTGTATGTCTGTGCTGCCTCGTTTAGTAATCTATTGTAGGCTTCTTTATCGATTGAAATTTTATTTATATTTCCTATTGGCGATGATGCTATTTTCTCATTCCATCTTTTACCAAAATTATCTACAGCTCGACCTAGTATAATAGAGTGTACATGGTTATTAATACTCGTGTGGGTGTATTTGGGTGAGTTTAAGTGAGTAAATACCTAATGGGGAGGTAAAATCATCAGATTTAGCATTTTGTATTGCTTTAATTTTATTTTCCCAATATCCAGTTTCCATATGATTATCTGGAAATAATTTCCATGCCAATGCATCATTTTGGACTTTAGTTAAATCTGGTAATGCTGCATTAACATCAACATTAGGTGCAACCTTTACTACATCAGCTAATTTTGAAAAATACTCTTGCGTTTTTGGAACACCAATAGTTTGTATGCCATTAGAAATTTCATTGACTGCATTGGCGATATTTTTAACGCCACCCAATGTATTACCTGAATGGTGATCGAATAAATTAGTGATTGCGTATGTAAATGAATGCAAGGTATTACCAGTCAATATCTCCCCTGATTTTCCCAAGTCGCTCCCAAGTTTAGCTCCAGCATTACTAACAGCAGGTAAAATCGCATCTGCGTCTATTTGTGGCAATTCGATGGTGGGGATTGGGGGTAGTTTTGGTAGGTCTAATATTGAAAGAAGTGAATTACCCACTCCTTCGGATGCAATCTGAAACGAGCTTATATGGAATGCCGCTGCTATTGAATGCATATTTCCTACTACAAAATGAGGTAGTTCATGTGCAAAACTCTGTATTTTACTCACGAAGCACACGGCAACCAATAGAAACAACATCAT
>JACCDO012409638.1_pt1 | contig 20044 bp, 17 predicted proteins | sample 7446101 | NCBI WGS metagenome assembly JACCDO01 (sample SAMN15323440, study PRJNA562643) | freshwater metagenome | isolation source: river surface water | place: USA:Blue River Watershed | collected 2017-08-16
CCATTGCGCAGCGCTGCGCACGCCACTTGATCTTGCGCACCAGTTGGGTGGTGGGGGCGCATGGCGCTAACTTTTTAAAGACCATGCTGCGACTGGCCGCTGAGCGCGAGAGTTTGAGCGTGGTGGCCGATCAAGTGGGGGCGCCCACGTCGACCGCGCTGTTGGCCGAGGTGACCTTGGCTCTGATCGAGGCCATGCACAACGCAGCGGCCGAAGATGCACGGTGGGGTGTCTATCACGTTGCCGCTGCGGGTGAGACGTCATGGCATGGATATGCACAGCATGTGATCGCAGGCGCTGCGGCGCGCGGCGCGGTGTTGAAGGTTGCGCCTGCAGCGGTGCGCCCCATCACCACCGCAGAGTACCCATTGCCTGCGGCACGCCCCGCCAATTCACGCATGGCCACGCAAAAAATACAGCACACCTTCCATGTGGCGTTGCCGCCGTGGCAGCAAGGGGTGGACGCTATCCTTGACCAATTATTTGAAAAGAAAGAACCATGACGCAACCACGTAAAGGCATCATTCTGGCGGGCGGGTCGGGCACGCGTTTGTATCCGGTGACGCAGGCGGTGAGCAAGCAGCTCATGCCGGTGTACGACAAGCCCATGATTTACTACCCGTTGACTACCTTGATGTTGAGCGGCATTCGTGAGGTGTTGATCATCTCCACGCCGCAAGACACGCCGCGCTTCACCGAGCTGTTGGGCGATGGCAGCCAGTGGGGCATGCACATTGAATACGCCGTGCAACCCAGCCCCGATGGTTTGGCGCAAGCGTTCATCATTGGCAAACAGTTTGTGGCCCAAGGTCCCAGCGCGTTGGTGTTGGGCGACAACATTTTTTATGGCCACGACTTGGTCAAACAGTTGCACAGCGCCGATCAACAAACCAGCGGTGCGAGTGTGTTTGCGTACCATGTCCACGATCCAGAGCGCTATGGCGTGGTCGAGTTTGACAAAGAGTTTCGTGCCCTCAGCATCGAAGAAAAACCGGCCAAGCCCAAGAGCAACTATGCAGTGACGGGTTTGTATTTTTATGACGAGCAGGTGTGTGACATTGCCGCCGCCGTGAAGCCCTCTGCCCGTGGCGAGTTAGAAATCACCGATGTCAACAAGCGCTACTTAGAGATGGGTCAGCTCAATGTCGAGATCATGGGCCGTGGCTATGCGTGGCTCGACACCGGCACGCATGACAGTTTGCTGGAGGCTGCGAGCTTCATTGGCACGCTGCAAAAACGCCAAGGTTTGATGGTGGCGTGTCCTGAAGAAATTGCATTTCATCAAGGGTGGATTGATGCAACCGCCTTGCAAAAGCTGGCCGCCCCGCTGGCAAAAAATGGGTACGGCCAGTACCTGTTGAATTTGCTGAAGTAAACCATGCCGTATCAAGTGACCTCCACCCCGATCGAAGGCGTCTTGGTGCTCGAGCCCAAGGTGTTTGGTGATGCGCGTGGGTTTTTTTACGAGAGTTTCAACGTGCGTGACTTCGAGCAAGCCACAGGGTTGCAACGGCATTTTGTTCAAGATAACCACAGCAAATCAAGCCAAGGCGTGTTGCGTGGTTTGCACTACCAGGTGCAGCACCCGCAAGGCAAGTTGGTGCGGGTCACACAAGGCGCCGTGTTTGATGTGGCCGTGGACATTCGTCCGGGGTCGGCCACATTTGGGCAATGGTTTGGCCTCGAGCTCTCCGCTGACAACAAAAAACAACTGTGGATTCCAGAGGGCTTGGCGCACGGCTTTTTGGTGACCAGCGAGTCGGCAGAGTTTTTGTACAAAACCACAGACTATTACCACCCCGAGTTTGAGCGGAGTTTGTTGTGGTGTGATCCTGATTTGGCCATTCAATGGCCTTTGAATGCGGGTGCTGTGCCTCTGCTGGCGGACAAAGATGCCAAGGCGGCGCTGTTTGCGGATTTCAAACCATGAATACAAAACATACCCCTGAGCCAGATTATTTTTGTCATTCGCACGCCTTGGTCGATGCGGGGGCGCAGATTGGCCATGGCACCCGTGTGTGGGCTTTTGCCCATGTGTTGGGCGGCGCCAAGATCGGCTCCGATTGCAATATTTGCGACCATGTGTTCATCGAAAACGATGTCGTCATCGGTGACCGAGTGACGGTGAAATGTGGCGTGCAACTGTGGGACGGCATCACCGTGGCGTCGGATGTGTTCATTGGGCCCAACGCGACATTCACCAACGACATGTTTCCGCGCAGCAAAAAAGAATTCAAATTGCTCCGAACGACAATTGAGCAAGGCGCGTCGATTGGCGCGAATTCAACCATCTTGTGCGGCATCACGATTGGTCGTGGCGCCATGGTGGGGGCTGGCTCGGTGGTGCTGAGCGATGTGCCGGCCCATGCCGTGGTGGTGGGCAATCCAGCTAAATTTTTGAAATCCGTCGAGGAGTATGAGCCGTGAGTCTTCGTGATTGCCGAATTATTGACCTCCCTAAGATCAGCGAGCCACGGGGAAACCTCACCTTCATTGAGGGGGGTGTTCATATTCCCTTCGACATCAAAAGGGTCTATTACTTGTACGACGTGCCTGGCGGCGCTGAGCGTGGCGCGCATGGACATCGCAATTTGCAACAGCTGATCGTGGCGATGTCCGGCAGTTTTGATGTGGTGCTGGACGACGGTGTGTCAGTGAACAGGTTTCACATGAACCGTTCGTACTACGGCTTGTATGTGTCCCCCATGATGTGGCGAGACATCACCAACATTTCTTCTGGCGCTGTGATCATGGTGCTGGCCTCGGATTTTTATACCGAGGATGACTACTTCAGAGATTACGACGAGTTCTTGTCGGCGGCAAAAAAGGTTCGACATGCGTGACATTAAATTTTTGAATCTCGGCGACACCTATGTTGAATTAAAAAGTGAAATAGACGAAGCGGTCAGCCGGGTGCTGAGCTCTGGTTGGTACATCCAGGGTCAAGAAGTCGAGTTGTTTGAAGCAGAGTTTGCTGCCTATTGCAACGTCGCGCATTGTGTGGGCGTGGGCAACGGCTTGGATGCGTTGACCTTGATCTTGCGCGCCTATGGCATTGGCGCCGGTGACGAAGTGATTGTGCCGGCGCACACCTTCATTGCCACTTGGTTGGCGGTGTCAACGGTGGGTGCTACGCCGGTGCCGGTCGATGTGGCAGACGATGACACGTACAACATCGCGACCGATTTGATTGAGGCGGCCATCACGCCACGCACAAAAGCCATCATCCCGGTGCATTTGTACGGCCGCCCTGCGTGCATGGACGAAATCAACACAATCGCAGCGAAGCATCAGCTCAAGGTGATTGAGGATGCCGCCCAGGCCCACGGTGCTCGTTACAAAGGGCAACGCACTGGCGGGTTAGGCGATGCCGCTGCGTTTAGTTTTTATCCGGGCAAAAACTTAGGGGCTTACGGTGACGGCGGTGCGGTGACCACCAACGACGCTGAGTTGGCTCAAAAGCTCAGAGCGCTGCGCAGCTATGGCTCGCAAGTGAAGTATGTGCATGAGGTGGTGGGCTACAACAGTCGGCTCGACACCCTTCAGGCGGCCATGCTCCGCGTGAAATTGCGGCACTTGGATGCATGGAATGCGCGGCGTGACGCGCTGGCTTCACTCTACAGAACGCAGCTGGCCGATGTGGACCTGACCTTGCCTGCTGTGTCTGATGCGTTTCATTCGGTGTATCACCTGTTTGTGATTCAAGTGAAGCACCGAGATGCATTGCGACAAAAACTCAGCGAGGCAGGGATTGAAACCATGATTCACTACCCGGTGCCCATTCACCACCAAGGCGCATACACGGCGTTCAAACACCATCAATACCCTGTCTCAGAACGTTTGGCGCAAGAGATTGTGAGCTTGCCGATCGGGCCGCATTTGCAAGCGGCGCAGGCGGAAGAGGTGGCGTTCGAGATCAAAAAAATGTTGGCTACTTTATGAAAATTCTTTACCTGTGCCAAGTTTTTGAAACAGGCGATTCGGCAGGGTCAGAGCGACATTTTTATTTTTGTCGACATGCCGTCAAAAACGGCCACAGCGCGGTCGCCATCACCAGCAATGTGGACTACAAAAAAGCAGCCGTCAAAATTGAAGGGGAGTCTGGCGTCGTCAAGCGAACGTTTGATGGGGTCGATGTGCACTACGTGTATTCCTATGCCAACTTTCGTGGCAGTTATCTGAAGAGATTTTTTTATTACCTGACTTACTTTTGGTCTTCCATCACCTGCGCTTTCAAGTTAGAGAAGCCTGATGTGGTGTACGCCGTGTCCACACCGTTGACGGTGGGGGTGTTGGGCTACTTGATTTCACGCTTGCGTGGCGTGCCTTTTGTGTTTGAAGTCACCGATGTATGGCCCGATGCCGCCATCCAATGCGGTGTGGTGCGCAATCGATTTTTGATTTATTGCGCCAAGGTGATGGAGGCGTTTTGTTATGCCAAAGCCGCGCACATCGTTGGTTTGACGTCTGGCATTTGCGACAACATCATCGCCAAGGGCGTAGACCCCAACAAGGTGTCGATGATCACCAATGGGGTTGATTTGTCTTTGTTCAGCCCGCTCACCCCGGCAGATCAGCGGCGCGCGATTCGAGAGAAATTGAACATCTCCGACAAGTTTGTGGCCATGTACATGGGCGCACATGGCGCCTACAACTCGCTCAACACCATCTTGGAAGCGGCCATTCTTTTCAAAGACAACCCCGACGTGGTCTTTGTCTTTGTGGGTGATGGCGATGTGCGGCAATCCCTCAAAGACGGGGTGGCCTTGAACCATTTGTCCAACGTCATGTTTTTAGACCCGATTCCTCGGGTGGATTCGCCCGCGTTGTTGTCGGCAGCCGATGTGTTTTTGTTGCCCAACCGAAAGGGCGACTACTTCGCAGGCAACCTGCCAAACAAGTTGTTTGACTACATGGCCTCGGCACGCCCTGTGGTGGTCACGGGCATTGGTGAGTCGCCCGAGTTGGTGCGCAAAGCCGATTGCGGCAAGACGTGTGCCCCTGAGGACGCTGCCGCCCTGTGCGAGCAACTGAATGCATTGAGACAACTGACCGAAGCGGAACGACTGGACATGGGGATGCGTGGTCGTCACCATGTGCTCGAATATTTTGATAGAAGTTTGTTGTCGCACAAGTATTTGCAAATATTGACGCGCGTGATCGGCTCATGACGCTTCCACAGAGAACCCCGCACAAAGAGGGCTGCCTCTGTCGTGATGCCACGCTGGATGATTTGGTGGCGGTCACCGAGCTCCACATGGCGGCGTTTCCTGAGTTTTTTTTGAGCTCGCTGGGGCCGGCATTTGTGCACACGATGTACCGGGCTTTTTTGCGCAACAGCAGCGGCATTTTTGTGGTTGCTGAAACTGAGGGGCGTGTGAGCGGGTTTGCTGTGGGGGCACTGCAGTCGACTGGCAAAGACCGTCACTTGGCATTGCGGATGTTGCCGCAGTTTGTTTGGGCGCTAGCGCCCGCGGTGGCGCGACATCCGATGCGCGTGTTGCGCCGGGTGTTGAGCCAGTTTTTCTCGGATGGCGGTGTGCCCGCAATGCCAGATGCGGGGGCCGCCTTGCGCAGCATTGGGGTGTCGCCCGCGATGCAAGGCGGCGGTGTGGCGGGCCATTTGTTGGCCGCGTTCGAGCGGCGCGCGCAGGCGCGAGGGGCGTCTGCTGTGACGTTGACAACCGATGTCTTAGATAATGAACGCGCCATTCAGTTTTATAAAAAGCACGGCTATGCGGTTGCACAAGAGTTCTTGCAAGACAAGCGTCGACGCATGTTTGTGATGTTGAAAGATTTAAAAATGTCTGCTCCGAGTTTTTTGCCTTTTGCGCTTCCAGATATCGGCGAAGAAGAGATCGCAGAGGTGGTTCAGGCGTTGCGATCGGGGTGGGTCACCACAGGCCCCAAGGCCAAGCAGTTTGAAACTGATTTCGCCCAATACGTGGGCGGCGATGTCGAAGCCGTCGCCGTCAACTCTGCGACGGCTGGTTTGCACCTCGGCTTAGAAGCTTTGGGTGTCGGCCCCGGGGATGAAGTCATCACGACAACTCATACGTTCACGGCAACAGCCGAGATCATTCGTTACTTAGGCGCAGACCCTGTCTTTGTCGATGTCAATGCCGACACGCTGTGCATTGACGTCGATGCTGTGGAGGCGGCCATCACGCCGCGCACCAAGGCGATCATTCCGGTGCATTTCGCTGGACGTTCTGCGGACATGCCGGCGTTGTTGAAGGTGGCTCAAAAACACGGATTGCGTGTCATGGAAGATGCCGCGCATGCACTGCCCACCACCTGTGGCGGGCGCATGGTGGGGGCCTTGGACAGCGATGTCACGGTGTTTAGCTTTTATGCCAACAAGACCATGACGACAGGCGAGGGCGGTATGTTGGTCACGCGCGACCCAGCGATTGCCAAGCGTGCACGGGTCATGCGATTGCACGGCATCAACCGCGATGCCTTTGACCGATTCACGTCGAAGGCGCCAAGTTGGTACTACGAAATTGTGGCCCCGGGCTTCAAGTACAACATGACGGACATCGCGGCATCCATGGGGATTCACCAACTGCGCAAGGCGTCGTTGTTTCAAACGCAGCGGGCGCACATTGCAGCTTTGTATGACCAAGCGCTGGCACAGTTGCCGCTCATCTTGCCGCCGCATGCAGCGCCAGGCGATATCCATTCGTGGCATCTGTATGTGATCCGGCTGGATGACACCGTGCAAGTGGGGCGTGACCAGTTTGTTGAACGCATGTTTGAACAAGGCATTGGGTGCAGTGTTCACTACATTCCTTTGCATTTGCATCCCTACTGGCGCGATACCTATCAACTCACGCCAGAGATGTTCCCTGTCAGTCAGCGCATTTACGAGCGTACGTTGTCCCTGCCGATTTACACGCGCATGACAGAGGCCGATGTGGCGCGTGTGGTTGAGGCGGTGAAGAAAGCGTTGGCATGATCGTCAAGCGCCTGTTTGACGTGGTCATGAGCGCTTTGGGGTTGATCCTGTTATCGCCGCTGTTGTTGGCGGTGGCTGTGGCGATTCGGTGGGAGTCCCCCGGCCCTGTTTTTTTTCGACAAGAGCGCGTCGGGCGGTACGGAAAAGTTTTTCGCATTCACAAATTCAGAACCATGCGCATCGACGCAGAGCGCCTGGGCTTGCAGATCACGGTGGGGGCTGATCCGCGCGTGACGCGCGTTGGACGTTTGTTGCGCAAATACAAGCTGGATGAGCTGGCCCAGTTGCTCGATGTGTTGAGGGGAGCGATGAGCTTGGTGGGGCCGCGTCCAGAAGTACCTGCTTATGTCGCGTGCTACCCCGCGGGCATGGCTGAGATTGTTTTGTCTGTGAGGCCCGGCATCACAGACCGCGCATCGATTGAGTTCAAGGATGAAAACGACATATTGGCCCAGTCCAGCGACCCGCACCAAGCGTATATCGCAGAGGTGCTGCCCATTAAGATTCAATACTATGTGGACTATGTGAGGACGCGAACCTTTTGGGGCGATGTTCGGATCATCATGGACACCGTGTTTGCAATCATTCGGTGAATGCAACGATGAGAAAAATATTTGGTAAATATGCATTGATGGCCTTTGCCCTTCCTCGCATGGCGAAGCAGGCTATTTTTTTGGCCGTCGATATTTTCATTTGTGTGTTCGCGGTGTGGAGTGCTTTTTATCTCCGCGTCGGCGTGGTCTATGAGTTTTCGGACAAAGGGCTGCAAATAGCGACATGGGTTTCCATCCTTGTGGCGATTCCTATCTTCATTGCGTCGGGGCTTTACCTCACTATTTTTCGTTTCAATGGCTTGGCGACGGTGCTGACCATCGTGCGATCGATTGCGCTGTACGGCGTGATTTATGCAACGATTTTCACGGCCTACGGTGTCGAGGGCGTGCCACGAACAGTGGGTTTGATTCAGCCCTTTTTGATGCTGATTCTGTTGACGGGCTCCCGAGTGGCGCCGCCGATTTGGTTCAGTCCCGGACGGGGCTATCGCCGTCGCGCCGCGTCACGGGTGTTGATTTATGGCGCGGGTTCGGCCGGGCGACAACTGGCCGCGGCCTTGAAGGTCAGCGCGGAAGTGGTGGTGGTTGGGTTTGTGGATGACGACAGCCGCTTGCATGGCAATGTCATGAACGGACTGAAGGTGTTTGCGCCACAAGATCTGCTGCGGGTCATTGCCAGATCCAACGTAAATCAAATTTATTTGGCCATCCCGTCGGTCACGCGTGCACGGCGCAACGAGATCCTAGAAACCGTGCGCGGCGCACAGGTGGTGGTGCGCACGCTGCCCAGTGTGACCGATCTTGCGCATGGCAAGGTCAATGCCTCTGACCTCAAAGAGTTGGACATTGAGGACTTGCTGGGGCGCGACCCTGTTCCGCCAGACCCTCTGATGTTTGGTAAAAATATTGCAGACAAAGTGGTGTTGGTCACCGGCGCGGGGGGCTCGATTGGTTCAGAGCTGTGTCGCCAAATACTCAAAGCGGGCCCTGCGGTGTTGTTGCTGGTGGAGGCCAGTGAGTTTGCGTTGTATGCGATTCATCATGAGCTGTCGCAAGCCACGAAAGTCACCCTGATTCCGTTACTAGGCAACGTGCAAGATGTGTCTCGCATGGGTGAGATTTTTGCCACCTGGAAACCCGAAACTGTCTATCACGCTGCTGCCTATAAGCATGTGCCTTTGGTTGAGCACAACCCGGCAGAAGGGGTGCGCAACAATGTGTTGGGGACCCTGGTGACGGCCACGCAAGCGCAGCGTTTTGGCGTCAAAGATTTTGTGTTGATCAGCACCGACAAGGCTGTGCGACCCACCAATGTGATGGGCGCCAGCAAGCGATTGGCTGAAATGGTGTTGCAGGCACAAGCCCACGGGGTGAGCCTGCGTGGCGAAGGTCCGCGCTTCAGCATGGTGCGGTTTGGCAATGTGTTGGGGTCTTCGGGGTCGGTGGTTCCTTTGTTTCGAAAGCAAATCGCGGCCATGGGGCCGATCACGCTGACGGATCCCAGAATCACGCGCTATTTCATGACCATTCCTGAAGCCGCGCAATTGGTGATTCAGGCGGGCGCGATGGCGCGTGGCGGTGATGTGTTTGTGTTGGATATGGGGCAACCATTGAAGATCATCGATTTGGCCAAACGCATGATTGAGTTGTCTGGGCTCCGAATCAAAGATGAGTCGAACCCCAAAGGCGACATCGCCATCCAGGTGACGGGCTTGCGCCCGGGTGAGAAGTTGTACGAGGAGTTGTTGATTGGAAACAACCCGCTTCCCACGGAACATCCGCGCATCATGCGTGCGAATGAAGAGTTTTTAGAGTGGCATCCGTTGGAAGAAAAAATCCATGAATTGACCACCGCCCTCGACGCCAACGATGCGCCCCTGATATTGAACTTGATGCAAAAACTGGTGTCGGGTTATCAACCCGAAGAGCAGGTGGTGGATTGGGTTTGGCTGTCCAAGCAGGGGGCCCACTAATTGTTGTCGCGCGTGAGCAAACTCCCCGCCTGGGTGTGGCAGATTCTTTTGATGGGGCTGCTGGGGCTTTCGGGCATTATCTTTATGCCCATTTTGCTGAGGCAGGTGAATGCAGAAATCATGGCGTCCGTGCTGGTGTCGCAGGTCTATGTGTACTACCTGTTGTTGCTGGTTCAGTTTGGATTTAGCCTGAGCTCTCCTGCCGCGTTGGCCCGTGCCACGACGGCTGTGGAGGCGGCAGAGATTTGGCGCACATCGATTCGAATGAAGGTGGCGCTGTTGTTGGGGCCCACCGCGTTGGCGTTCGCCGTGGGCTATGCGCTCTTGCATGTGGACGCGCTTTATCTGACCGCATTTGCTTTCTTTTTATGGGCGTCTGCGCTGAACTCCAATTGGTTTTTGCAAGCGCGATTGGATTTTTCGAGTGGTGTTCTCTTTGCTTTTTTAGGGGTTGTGGCAAGCGCTGGAGCCACGGCTGTTTTGGTGCATCAGATCGATGCTGCCAATGTATGGGGGGTGGGTCTGTGCGTGGTGTTGATCTTGACCTTCCCGCCGTCATTTCTAGGGTTGGGCTCTTGGTGGTTGAGTCGAAAAATATGTCGACAAGATTTGCCAGCAACCCAAGAGGCGAGCTATCAGCGCAGTGACTGGACGCTGTTATGGGAGAACTTTCCCTTGGTGGCGACGCAGCTGTTGCAGCTGGTGTCTGCCACATTGGGCACGGTGGTGGTCAGCGGATTGGCCGATGTCATCACCACCAATGCCTACGCCGCCATGGAGCGATTGTTTAATCTGATGGCGGCGGTGGTTGTGTCGCTGTACTTGGCTGCCTATCCGCGTTTGGCGGTTCTTTTCTATCAAGACCGTGCCACCTACTGGACTAAGGTGTGGCGCTTGCTCATGGTCGGTGGCGCGATCGGTGTGCTGGCGATGGGGGTGCTCGCGCTGTATGGCGAAACTCTGTTGACCTTCTACCTGTCAGAGTTATTGGCCCACAAGGTGGCGCCGGTGATGTTGCCCTTGGCAGCTTGGTTGGGGTTGTATTTGAGTCAGCATGTGCTGACAGGATATTTTGTATTTGCCCAGCGTCATGGCGCTGTGTTTGCGGCAAATGCGGTGATCTTGTTGGTGACTTTGGGCGTGGGCTATCCGATGGCACAGCACGATCCCGTGTTGTGGGTCTATGGCATGTTGGCAGGACAGCTTGTGGCGGTCATGGGGTTGGTGTACAGCTATCAACGAGAATGTCGCAGTCGACTTTGACAACCAATACACCGAGTGAGATGGAGCGTATGAATACTTTGCCTTTGCATCTGAAGCTGGCAAGCTTGTTTGTGATCGGACTGGGACTGGCGTTGTTTACAACGGTCGCAGGGACCAACATCATGATGCTGCTGCTGTTGCTCACGGCTCCATGGGCTTGGCGGAGTTTCAAATTTGACGCGTCAGAGAAAACCGAAGCGCTTCGCTTTTTAGGGTTGATCGTGGCGATTTGCGTGTGGGATGTGTTGTGCAATTTGATTGCCGGCCATGGCTTGGCGGCTGCCATCAAAGAGATGGTGCATGACATGCGTACGTTTGGTTTTATTGTTTTGTTGTGGCCTTTGTTTGCCAACGAGACTTTGTCACGTCGTGCGTTGTGGGGATTGTTTGGTGCGGTGGTGGCGCTAGCCACGATCAATTTATTGCTGGTGGTGGTGGGCTACTTGCCACCTGGCAAATATTTTTGGCCCACAGCACCCCACATGTATGGACAAACCTTGGTGGGGTTGATTTTCTTTTTGGCGCAAATGCAATTGGTGCGTCCTAAGTTTTCATGGCGCATTGCTGTGCCCATGCTGTTGTTGGTGGCGTCGCTGTTTATCGCCAGTGAAAGACGAACGGGTTATTTGCAGCTAGCAGCCGGCTTTGTGGTGTGGATCGCGCTCAACTACAAACGACTGTGGGTGGGCAAGTACAAATGGTGGATGGGGCTCGGTGGTGTGGGCGTGCTGCTGATTGCACTGGCCTCTCCCGTGGTGCAAAGCCGCATGGCGATGGCGGTGTTTGAAGTGAATCAGTATTTGGATCAGAGCACCATCGAGCGCGCCAACAACGCCACCTCGGTGGGCATCCGCATGCAGTTTTATGTGTCTGCTTGGGCCGTGGTGGTCGACCATTTATGGATTGGCGTCGGCTCTATTGATTTTCCTGGCTTGTTTCAAAACATGAATGCAGGCCTGGGTGGCGTGACCAATTTGAGTGTGTACACCAATCCGCACAATGAATACATCTACATCTTGGCGACCAAGGGGATCATCGGCTTGGTGCTTTATTTGGCGATCTTCGTTCAAGCGTGTCGCATGGCGTTTGCAAAGTCAGATGAAGTGCAGCGTGTGGGGCTGTGGGTCTTCGTGTTTTTGTTCATGCTGAGTATCACCACCAATTCCATGATGATTGACATGGAAGAGGGGCACTTCACGATGCTGATCTTGCTGATCTTTCTGGCGCCTCGCACCTGGGGATTGGCGGGCGCGAAGTCTACGCCCTCACCTGCGTAATTGGGCCATCCACGTTGTCAAGCCCAGCAGTCCTAAGCTGCTGACGAGCCCAAAGGCAACGATGTGTTGCGTGGCGTCGATGGGCATGGCGAGCCCCATGGGGGCGACTAAAACGAGGCCTTGCAACAGGCCCACGCCCATGCATCCCCAAGAATAGGCGCGTGCGCTCTGCGTTTGGAAAGGGCGATGGCTGAAGGCTGCAGACAGACAAGCGCAGCCCTGCCACATCACCAAAGGGGCGATGTAGTTGGTGGCACCTTGCCATCGGGCATCGAGCCAGCCCAGATGGAGCGCCACCACAAACGACAAACCCAGCACGATGACGCCGCCAAAGGCCACGAGACCCAGTCGCCATGGATGGCGCAGGTGGGTGGTGTCTGCTTGTGCCACGGCGACTTGCGCCCAGGCCATGTGGACGAGGGCGGGCAAAAACCCCAGCACGCGAAGTAAGGCTGTCATCCAGCCGGTATCTTCTGCGCCGTAGAGGCGTTGCCACACGATCACGACAGCGGTGGCCAACAACGCGTCGACCAAGGTGTGGGCCATGCGCAACCGTGTGCTGCGGGTATCGGATGTGGCGGGTGGGGTGGCCATGTCGACGGGCTGGACTTCGGCGCGGGCACGCAGCGCGGGTACCAACCCGATGGCGCCCACGGCGTAACCCAGAAGTGCAGACAGAACCAAGGCGAGGCCGGTTGCCGCTTCGATGCCTCCCCACAGCGCCACGCTGGCTGCCGCCAAGGCGGCCGTCGCGGGCGGTAAAACACGAACGCCCACTTGTTGCCAGGGGCTGCCCGAGCGCAGCATGAAGCTTTGGGCCAACATCCATCCGATTTGACTCAGTGCCAGCAGGGCCATCCATAACAAGGTGGGCCACACGTTGAATTGGCTCAACCAGAGGCCGAGGGCGGCCAAGGGGAGCAAGCCCACATAGCGGCGCACACTGCCGCGCCAAGCTTGCTGTGCGGCCAGGTGTGCCGGCAGTGCGTGGTTGGCCAGCAAGCTCAGAGGAGCTTGCGCCAAGGCTAACGTCATCCAGAAAAAAGCAAGTTGACTGATGACTGAAAATTCTCCGACCGCTTGTGGCGTGAACAAGCGCAACATGAGCAACGCAAACGCGACCTGCGTTGCGAAAGCTGCCATGCTGGCAAAGGCCACGGTGCGTGTCAGTTTCATACGACGTGTAGGTGTTTCCAAAGAGGCAGTGCCGCCAATACCCGTGGCCATGCCAGGCTGCTCACATGGGGTATTTGGTAGGGATAGGCTTCCAGCGATTCGCCAAAGCTATGCGCCCAGGTGGTGGGGTCGTCATTGAGCAAAAGGAAGTTGCCTTGGTAATGGGTCGCAAAGTACCGGACCCATGCATAGTCGTTGCTCACCACCGGCAGACCGACGGCGCAGTACTCCAGCAGTTTGGTCGAGGTTTGTTGGTTGTAGGGCGCCACATTGCTGACCAAGTTCAAACCAAAGCGTGCGCGCCGAAGTTGCATGGGCACATCGGTGTGTGCCACGCGACCTGTGCAGAAGACCGAGGCGGGGAGTTGTGCGCGCAAAGGCTCGGGCACATCGCCAATCAAGAGCAGGGTTCGACCGGCTGCATCCAGCGCACGAAGCAACGGTAAGAAAGGTTGCAGGCGCTGCATTTCGCCCAAATAGACGAAATCAAATGTGCTGGGGGGGACGTGAGCCGGTTTTTCCAAAAAGGAAGTTGCAACGCCCATGTCGCGTAGCGCATGGGGCACGCCATCACTGAAGCCCATGCGCTCGCGCACCCAGCCGTTTTGAAAAATACGGTAATCAGGTTTCGGTGTGGTCCAGTGTTTGACTTGATCTTTGAGCCAAGCATACGGAGGTGCCGATGCTGATGTGTATTCGTGAATCTGAAACGCAGTGCTGAACCGACGCATCTCACTGGCCGTCACGCGACCGCACATCCACCAGACCACTTGTGCATGAACGGGAACGCTGGTGCTGGTGTCATGGATGAGCGCGTGATGGCCGCGCTCGGTGATGAACTGGGCATAGGCGTCCAGCTCCGGCAGGTAAGCCGGACCGTTGCGCACAAAGTGAATCGTGATCGAGGGTTTCAGCATGCGCGGAGCACCTCTTGCCAGCTGCGAACAAAGCCATCGATGTGATGCCGGTCGACGATGCGCGCCATGTCGTCGCGCACTTGTGCTGGGGGGAGCGACAGCACGGTCATCACCGCTTCGGCCAAAGCGACCGGGGCATCGCCGCGGGCCAACAAGTAAGGTGCGTCCAAGTCGTACAGCTCACGCATCGCAGGAATGGGCAAGGCCACGCAAGGAACGCCGCAGGCCAGCGATTCCAACGCGGTCATGGGGCAGCCTTCGTAGCGAGAGGTGAGCAGCGTCAGGTGCCAGGGTTTGTACAAGCTTTCGCCGCTGGGGTGTTTGCCCAAAAAATGCACACGGCCTTGGGACAACAAGTCCATGCCGTCGTGCACCATCTTGCGATGCAGGGGGCCTTCACCCACGATGCCCAGCTGCGCTTCTTCAGGCAAATAGCGCAGGGTGTCGAGCAGCAAGTGGGGACGCTTCTCGGCCGACAAACGACCCACGTAGCCGAGCAGCAGCGGAGGAATGCCGTCCCCGCCATGGCCCGCATGCACATGAAGGGCTTGTCCAGCAGGCATCGGCGCAATGCCGTTGGGGACCACGGCGCAGCGTTGATGTGGGCCCAACGTGAGAAAGCTGAGCAACGCGTCTTGCGTGGTGCGCGACACGCACACAAATTGGCTCACTTGTTTGTAGAGCAACTTGAGCCAGATTTTTTTAAGCACCGAGGTGCCAGCTTCGTGCAACACATCCAACAAGGGGCCATGCACCCAGCTGACCAGGGGTTTGCCGGTGATGGCTTTGAGTGCCGCACCGCAATACGTGGGTCCAAAGTTGTGGGTGGCGACGATCACGTCATGGCGTTTGCCTGCATCGACCAAGGTGGTCCATGGGGTTTGTTGCCATGGCAAAACGGTGACTTGCCAGTCTTGCGCGGTCAAGGCATCGACCAGCGTGCGTGTCATGGTGTGCACGCCGCCCCAGCTGGGCTCTTCAAGCAAGAGGATGCGGCGTGGGGTCATGCGGGACGGATGCGAATCAGCGTGCACCAAAGCCGGTCCACACGGTCTTCACCGTTTTGGCGGCGATCAGCAAGTCGAGTGCGAGCGAGTAATGGGCGACGTAATACAAGTCATAGCTGAGTTTGATGCGCGTGGCGTCGGCGCTGTCGGCATAGCCTTGTTGCACTTGTGCCCACCCTGTCAGGCCCGGACGCACCAAGTGGCGATACGGATAGCAGGGGATGGTGGCTGCAAAGTCACGCACGAATTCGGTTTGTTCTGGGCGTGGACCAATCAGGCTCATGTGACCTACCAACACATTCCACAGTTGAGGCAGTTCATCGAGACGCGTTCGGCGCAACCAGCGACCCACGCGGGTGATGCGCGGATCTTCCGCTTGGGCGAAGTGCACGCCTGGCGCTTGAAGCCCGTGCACCATGCTGCGGAATTTCCACAGGGTGAAGACGCGTCCATCGCGTCCCACACGCGGCTGAGAGTACAACGCGGGACCTTTGGAGTCATAGCGAACAGCCAAAGCAACGCCCGCCATGACGGGGAGCCACAGAGGGGCCAGGGCGATCACGGTGGCCAGATCCAGCAGGCGCTTCATGCGGTCGTAGCTGGGGTCGTTGTCGATTTCCCACAGCGTGTCTGCCGCGGTGGGGAGCATCTTGCGACCGCGGGTGAGTTCGGCGACAGCTTCGACGCTGTAGAGACGAAGGTGCTGCATTTTGAGTTCGCCCAACAAACGTGTGCGCTCGTCGGTGCTGCGGATGTGGCGATCCAAAACAATGCCGTCACACGCGGGAAGCGGTTGACCGGTGTGGGGATTCCAAGCGATCAGCTCGGCATTGTTGGGGTCCAGCGTTTGCGGGACCAAGCAAGCGGCCAATTGCGCAGGCACGTTGGCATCGAAATAGACCAAGCGCAAGGCTTGGTGTTTGACATGACGACGGTAGCCCCACCACAGCCACCCGGTGGTGACAACATAGGCCCACAGCACAGCGGCACGCGAGTAGGGCTGCTGTAACAAAGCAAAGCCCAAGGGGGTGAACAAGAACGGCGCAGACGTCGCAACCCACAGCATGCCACTGCGTTCTGCGGCGGGCAGGTGGGAGGTTCTCATCAGCAGATGAGCAGCCACGGCATAGGGCAGGATGCACCACCACAGCGTGTCACCAAACTGATAGGTCATCCAACCCGCATCTTCCAAGAGTTGTGCGGCCATCAAGCTTGGGAGCAATAGCCAGAGGCCCCATAAAGCCCAGCTTTGGAGCGCGTCGCGGCGACGCACGGCCACCGAGACCAAGCCCGTGCGCTGCGGATCTTGGGCAGTTTGCGCTGGCGTGTCAACGCACTGACGGTAAACCTGCATGACGTTGTCTGCCATGTGTTCTACCGTGAAGGTGCTTTCAAAGCACTGCTGCGCGGCACGACCGAGGCGTTTGCGCAAGTAAGGCTCGCGGGCCAAACGCACAATTTGCTCGGCAATCGCATCGGCATTGTTGACCACCAAGAGTCCTTCTTGGTTGGGAATGATTTGTTCGCGGATGCCTGGCAAATCACTGGCCAAAATACACAAGCCCGCGCGCATGGCTTCGAGCACGGTGATGGGCATGCCTTCATGGTCCGACAGCAGCACAAACACCTCATGCTGCGCGAGCAAGGCAGGGATGTCACGGACATCTCCGGCCCAGGTGATGTCCTGGAGTTGGAGGGTCTCGGCCTGTGTCTTCAGTTGTGCCGTGAGAGGGCCATCGCCCGCGAAGGTGACGGGAATCTCGTGGCCCAAGACAGTCCGAACTTTGGCCAAGGCTTGCAACAGCAGGTCGTGACGCTTGGGATGTTTGGTGCGCGCAACCATGACCAAACGCGGTGTTGCAGACTCTGGAGGGGTGTCTGTTTCAGGCAAGGTCTGTCGCGCAATGCCGTTGGCAATGATGTGGACGCGATCGGTCGTGATCGGCAGGTCATATGCCAGGGCACGTTCGTGCTTGGACACGCAAATCATGTGCGTGGTCCAACGCGCCAAGGTACGCTCCGCAATGGCGGCAGCCGTGCGGCGCAGCCAAGGAACTTCAGGCTTGAAGCCAAAACCGTGGACGGTGTAGATCACGGGCACCTGCCGACGGTGACTGGCCACGCGAGCAGCCACGCCGGCTATGGCGCTGTGGGCATGCACGATGTCGGGCGAGTGCGTGTCAATCAAGGCGGTGAGCAGCTGGATGGCTGGCCAAGCTTTGAGCGGATTGAGAGACTCCACCATCTCAGGCATGTGACACACGGTGATGCCCAATGCGGTGAGCGCTTGACCCAGCACCGAGTCTTGTGCAGGGCCTCCGATGACGACGGTGAACTTGACGCGAAATTGCAAGGCTTGGCACAACGCCAGTACGTGAGATTGCGCGCCGCCAATTTCACCTTTGGTGATGACGAGCATCACATGCGGAATTTTTGCGGCCAGTTGTAGCTTGGTCAGGTCCATGCCTGACCACGGACTGTTGCGACGGGGTTGTGCGTCGACCAAGCCCGCCAGGTGCAGGGTGGTTTCAATGTCGACGCCTGTGTCGACAGCCGTGTCCTCTGCAGGGGGGCTTGCTTTTCGTTTGGCTCGCGGCTTTTTAGGGGCGGCAGGTTTGTTGGCTTCCTCAGTGGGGGCCGGAGGGAAGTCGTCGAACAGGGACAACGTGCCGTCGTCTTGGTTTTTCATCACGGAGTGTCAAAGCCTTGTGGGTTCATGGATTGCCAACGCCATGCATCAGCGCACATGCGATCGAGGTCAAATTTAGTTTGCCAATTTAGCAGGATCTTGGCCTGGCTCGGATCGGCCAAACACTGCGCCACATCGCCGGGACGGCGGGGCTTGAATTGATGCGGGACGGAGACCCCGTTGACGCGGGCAAAGGTGTTGACCATGTCTTGCACGCTCACGCCTCGGCCTGTGCCCAGGTTGACTGTCAATAGTTTGGGTTCGCTCAACGCGCGCAAGGCGGCCAAGTGGCCGTCGGCCAGATCGCACACATGCAGGTAGTCGCGCACGCCGGTGCCGTCGGGTGTGTCGTAGTCGTTGCCAAAGATTTGCAAATAAGGCTGAAGGCCCAACGCCACTTGTGTGATGTAAGGCATCAAGTTGTTCGGCGTGCCGTTGGGCGCTTCGCCCAGCAAGCCGCTTTCATGCGCACCCACGGGGTTGAAATAGCGCAGGATGGCGATGGCCCAGCGTGGGTCGGCGGCTTGCAGTTCGCGCAACGCGTCTTCGCACATGAGTTTGGTACGGCCGTAGGGGTTGGCGGCGCTGAGGGGGGCCGTTTCAGGAATCGGACGGTTGCCGGGGTCACCGTACACCGTGGCAGAGGAGCTGAACACGATGCGACGCACGTGGGCCCGCTCCATGGCGTGGAGCAAGTTGATCGTGCCGGCCACGTTGTGATCGAGATAGCGCAAAGGGTTGGCGACAGATTCGCTGACTGATTTGAGCCCCGCAAAATGGATCACACCGGCAAAGGTGTAGCGCCCAAACAAGGCGTCTAGGGCGACAGCGTCCCGAATGTCAGCTTGCACAAATTCGACCGGGCTCGCCCCCAGCTGGGCCAGACGGTCCAACACCTTGACGCTGGAATTGCACAGGTTGTCCAAAATGACCACAGGTTGTCCTGCTTGCGCCAAAGCAGCGGCCGTGTGGGAGCCAATAAAGCCTGTCCCGCCGGTGATCAAAATGGGGAGTGTCATGCCATGAAAATTGCAAAGTTATGCAATTATCCCCTGCAGACATGCGGTCTCCGGCCTAAAATGAAGAGGTCTTTTGGGTGCGCACAGTTAGCGCGCCTCAAGGGCGATTTCTATCTTTTTACCTTTTTAGTACTTTCATGAAACGTCAACACCCCTCTCATGCTGCAGCGCACACGGGCGCTGAATCTTGTATTGCCCTCATTGATGCCCGCTTTTTGGCATGGTTGCAAGGCCAAGCCGATGCCTCCCAAGAACATGTTCGCCCACAGTTGCAGGCCTTGCTTAGCAATGCGCTGACGCATCACGGCTTAGATGTGAATTTGCGACGTATTTATTGGTACAGCGACGCCGTTGAAGAGCAGTCGTTGAACGGTCAAATCACCCGCACCGTCTTGGCCCACAGCCAAGATGGCGGTTTGTCGATGTTGCGCACCTTGGGTGCCGACTTGAAACGCTTGGCCGAGCGCGGCGCCTGTGACCACCTGTTGGTGGGCAGCGACGACGAGCGCTTGATCAGCTTGATCGACGAAGCTCAGTTGCATTGCGTGTCCGTGCATTTGTTGGCCGACGAAGCGTCGCGCAACTTGGCGCAACTCAACCGCGAAGATCCCGGTTGGGCGCGCTTGTTGTCACAAGCCGATCAGCGGGTGGTGTTGGGTGCGCAAGCGGCGCGCGATGGCGGTGCACGCCACGCCAGCTCCATGCACACGGCACCTGCGATCGACCCCGAACAGTTGCGCGAGCAGCTCAACACCGTCATCAACACCTGGTGGGCCGACGAGCCCGAAGACCTGCGTGAAGAGTTGCGCGAAGAATTGCAAAACACACGCGGCATCCCGCAAGAGGTGGATCGCCAGTTGCTGTTGGGCGTGCGCCGTGTGTTGGAGCGTGCCTTGAGCTTCCAAGAGAAAAAGATGTTGCGCGAAATGGTGCGCGAACTGGTGCTGGGCCCGCAAGCCACGCACAGCGCTGCACCGGCTGTTGAGCACGCTGAATAAACACGACGCAGAGTCATTCCCCCCACGGAGTTACACCCCATGAGCGATTTTTCTCCCGCCGACATCCTGGCCCAGGCGCTGCCCTACATCCGCAAGTTCCACGGCAAAACCTTGGTCATCAAGTACGGCGGCAACGCCATGACCGACCCTGCTTTGCAAAAAGCCTTTGCTGAAGACGTGGTGTTGCTCAAACTGGTGGGCATGAACCCC
>JACCDO011108820.1_pt1 | contig 20041 bp, 19 predicted proteins | sample 7446101 | NCBI WGS metagenome assembly JACCDO01 (sample SAMN15323440, study PRJNA562643) | freshwater metagenome | isolation source: river surface water | place: USA:Blue River Watershed | collected 2017-08-16
CGCTTCTGCTGCTCAGAATGCTGTTGCGGATGCCGTGGAGACCGCTCAGAATGCTGTTGCGGATGCCGTGGAGACCGCTCAGAATGCTGTTGCGGATGCCGTGGAGACCGCTCAGAATGCTGTTGCGGATGCCCAGGCTGCCGCCGCAGATGCGGTTCCCTCCGTCGAGGAACTTGTCCAGGATACGCGCCTAGTTGTTGATGCGAAGGCACCGCCTGCACCTCACGCTCCCACACCCCCACCGACTCCCGACCAGACTCAAGAGTCGACCGCCGAATAAACTCCACACCATAGATGCGCGAAGGCACCCAGCCATCCGCCACCCGTTCCACAACCATCCTAATTGCACCGTCCGTGGGGTCCACCGACTGTTCATGTAGGCGATATCCGCGCGTCTCCCCGCTCTCCTGGTCAATTTCCACCCACCCCTCAGGGCCCCATGCCCATGATATATTAGTCTGTGTCGAATCTGTGCATGGTGTTGCGCCAGCACCTGCACGCAAAATATGTATTTCAGTGGACATTTTCTATACACACGACCGCTGGTCTACCTACTCTGTAAATTTGAATCCGATTTAAGCCGCACCGACAACTACCATCCAAGCCAAACCATGCCTCCTAAGAGCACCAGCACCACCCCTACGACCCACGTAAATACACTCGTCCTTGTCGCAAAAGGCGAAATCAAAAAAGCCCGCGTGTCACTCCCCGAGGCCGGCAAACTGACCCTCGAGGCAATCCACGCATATATGAAAAAGAAGTCCGCACCAACTGAAATCGGCAGTTACAACCATGAAGGAGGCAAACTCTTCATCTTTGGGTATACCGAAGGCAAGACTGGCACAGAAAATAAGCACTCCCTTCCTCCGCCATACGCAGACAAGCGCGCATACGGTGATATTCTCCTAATTGCCAGCCCTGCGACCGCAGATTGGACGACCCCTTCGCACTTCACTGAGTCTCAATGGGAGACCTTCTATGAGGGGGCCATGGGAGCATTTGAATCGGCACAGGCAGCGGCTGCAGGTGGAGCGGCTACGGCTGCCGCCGCAGAACGAAATCTTGCATGCGATGATGAAGATGATATTATTGGTGCCGACGACGACGATGAGGACGTCGGCGAGGATGCGGGCGAGGACGCCGGCGAGGATGCAGGTGATGAGGCAGGTGTGGACGACGATGACGCGCGCAGTCAGGGAAGTGCAGGTGGCAGTTCAGCCCTACTCGGTGGTGATGATGACGACGAAGAGGAAAAACCGGCCCAGCGTGCTCCTGCCAAAAAGAAGAAGGCCTCCAGTTCGGCCGCCCTATCAGGTTATCAACACCAGATGACTCTTCTCACCAACCCCTCGTTCCGTGAACTGAGTCCCACCGACCCACTCGGCGAATCTGTCGTCCGCCAAACTGCCCACACACTCTTGCAATTTATTGAAACTCTCGGATTTACAGCGGCCGACCGCACATCTCTCGAGGCAAGCATTTATGCAGCCAGTTTTGCAGAAGCGGACCGCCGCAAGGTGATTTGCCACTGGAGCAATCCACTCTTCAAGGACATCTACAATATGATTCTGCGCACTACGGTCGCCAATCTTCATCCCGCATCTCCCGTCCGTAACCCACGCCTTCTAACGCGCATTCGTGCAGGTGAAGTGGCAATTACTGATATTCCTGCGATGAATGAAATGGAGATTTTCCCCGAAAACTGGCGCACCTTAATTGAGCGTCAATCCCTCCGAGAGCAGCGCATTCTCGAGGGCGACAAGGGGATGGCCACTGATCGCTTCAGATGCAGCCGGTGCCATAAGAAGGAGTGCACATACTACGAAATGCAAACCCGGTCGGCGGACGAGCCCATGACAATCTTCATCACTTGCTTGAATTGCGGTAAGCGGTGGCGTCAGTAAATGCTGACGCGTGCCCAAAAATCAAACCCCATATATGGTAGTAGGTGGTGTGCAGCATGGCAGTATCAATCATACATGAATTGAAATATTATGCACCAATCGCTGCATCAAAATTATATGAACAGCGCCACAATTTTTTGACACTACTGGCAATTCATGGACGTGCCAAAACCGAGTATAACACGCGCACGCCCAGATTTATGTGGCGTATAAGTAAGGATGACTACACGGCGACAGCGACCAAAACACCTAAGCCGACGGCGACATATAAGCCGCTCAATGAAAAAAAGAGCGGCGGTGCGGCCTCTTCCCCTGACATGTCCAAAATACCCACGAGTTTTTCTGCCTACTTCAAACACTAGACCATACCCAGGTGCAGATTTTTACCGCTATATAAATGGTAAATGGCTGGCACATATAAATCTGAAAACCGACGAGGCCGAAGTGAGTGTGAGTTCCGAAATGCAGGATCGTGTGGATAATTTCCTTATTTTGATTATCAAATCTGCACAGCAATCTGCGCGCACCCGGCGTCCGCACAATAAGGATATGCAAGCAATTGCGGCATTTGCCCAATCAATCCTAAATGCAGATTCCAAGAAAATTGCACTTAAGGATGTGACTGAACTCCTAGGATCCGTGGGATGCATCAAAGATGCGCGGACAATATGCGAAAAACTCGGCGAATTTGCATACGCTAAAATATGCAATCTTGTTTCTATCTATGATGGCCCCGAAGAGCGTAATTCACGTCACTGGAGAATTCATTTAGGGACACCGTCGCTTGCCTTGCCTGATGCCAAATATTACGACAAATCTGCCGGCGCATATGAACAGGAGATACTAGTTGCATACAGTGCAATGTTGCAAAAACTCGGCAGTGCCTTCGGCTATGATGATATTGAGCAGTTTTCAAACATGGAAGTCGAGTATGCTCCAGTTATTCGTGGAGGCCTCGAGGAAGAATCGCGCGTATATAGCGGTTCTGAGTTAATCACCGCATATCCAGGAATTGATTGGGAAAGTTTCTGGCGCCCTTTCGGTGAAACGGCTGCACACTGGAAGAGTATGCGGTTTGTTGTCGATTCCCCTAAATGGTTCACCTATCTTGAAAAGATGCTCAAGACATACACAGTCGATCGCTGGAAAATATGGTTCCGTGGTGCAATTATTGTATGTTATACACATTATTTGCCGTCATATTACAGGGCCCCTTATAATGCCCTTTTTGGCGAACGCCTGACAGGCATAAAGAAACAGAGCACGCCCATCAAAGAATTGCTCAGTAATATGAAAACATATTTGTCTGTTCCATTATCGCGCCTTTATATTGCCCGCACGGTTGATAAAGTATATCAACGACAAATCACACACTTTGTAAAGACACTTTTGGCGGCGACGACGGCACGACTCAGTAAAGTGTCCTGGCTCCAACCGGCGACTAAAAGACTTGCCCTAAAGAAAGTGCGGCAAATTCACTTAGGGATACTTTACCCTACTTTAGCGACCAACTACGAGACCCCTCAATTAGATGATGCGCATATTATTAAGAATATTGCTACTATTGGCCAATCGCTGACCCGCCGCGAATTCGCCGATGCGCACAAGAAATATTCGACGGAAGCGTGGGACAATCCCGTGTATAGTGTGAACGCCTACTATTTGGTTGCAGGAAATCGCCTTATAATTCCTGCGGCGATTGCTGCATGGCCTTTCTATTGCCCTGGAGCATCCGCCGGTTGGAATTATGGTGGCCTCGGTGCGGTGGTTGGTCATGAAATCACACATGCATTTGATGCGGACGGCAAAGATTACGATGCCGAGGGGGATCTGCGGCCATGGTGGACGGCGGCGGATAATCGCGGATATAACAAGGTTACGCGTGCACTAGTCGAATTGTATAATAAATCCGAATTAGAGGGGCGCCACGTGGACGGCACTCAGACCTTAAGTGAAAATCTTGCGGATCTAGGGGGCATGGCCATTGCACTCGAGGCACTTGAGACGCACATCAGTAAGCGGTCGGCTGAGGAGCGGAAGCGCGAGTTGCGCGACTTTTTCGCGTCATATGCGACGTCATGGCGTGAAAAAGAACGTAAGGCACAGACCATGAAACAGCTGGTGGCCGATGTGCATGCTGCCGCCAAATTCCGTGTGAATAATATTGTGCGACAGTTTGACGCCTGGTATGAGGCATTTGATATAGGGGCCGATGATCCACTCTATATTGAACCGGCGAAGCGCATACGGATTTACTAAGGAACCCTGGGGCGAGTCTTGTCGGCATCGACAGCACGCGACTCGAGGATGAGCGGCACTCCTAACTGACTTTTAGGGGTAGATGTGCCACTAGTTGTGCTGGCGGGTGCAGTGACCGAACCATTAGGAGTCGCCGTGCCTGAATGTTGCGATGGTGTTGCTGTTCCAGATCGCGTAGCTGGCGATGTGATACCAGACCGCGTAGACGGCGTCATAGTTGCGTCTTTGCTGTTAGGTGTAGTAACACCTGACCGGTGAGACGGTGTCATAGTTCCTTGCATACTGTTTGGTGTGCGCGCACCGGTTGCGGGTGTTGCATAACCAGAGTTTGATCTGTCATATCCTTCCAGTAACAGATCGACCTGTTCAGGGGTATAGTAGAACCAAACATCATCTTGATGGACCGACTCGGGGATTCGGCTCGGCCGACCACCGCTGCTGCCGTCGCCCTTATTCAAAAAAGTCAAGTTTGATTCGCGTGTAAATGAAAAAGACACACCATTTGTCGCAGTTATATAGATTTCGTCTAGGCGTGCCCGCTGTAGAATATATGACCCGCGCACACGGATCATATACTCGTCACCGACATTCAATTCACTCAGACTCCTAATTGGACCTTTTATGAGGGTGGTATACTCTTCGCGATTACGCGGCACATCTGGCGGAATTCGTTCAAACAGATGTGCAATTGTGCGGCGAAATTGCTCGGCGGCCGCATTGAGTCCACTCATTTATGATTAGGCTGGAAGAATAATCAGATCGGCCAGGCGCCAATACTCATATTTGCCGGTGGGAAGGGGGCGCTTAATGACATATGGGAGGCGCTTCTGCTCGAGTTCGAGGCGGGCGATTTCACGGACATCCGTTACGTGCTCTGGGACTGGAATATACGGGAGAGCACCGAGGGAGAGTTCGTTTGCACGATGACCGATGATTTTGGTCATCTCGAACTTTGTCAAGAAGGGGTATGTGACGTGGTTGGGATCGCCCTGACCAGGTCCAGCCGGGGCCACAGTTAGGGGGATGCGAGGGACAGTGGTCTCGATGTAGTCGAGTATACACTCGGGATGGGAGTTGTAGAGTTTCTTAAATGTGAGGTCCTGTTGGCTCGGGACGGCTGCTGCTGCGATCGCCGCAGCCCCGTCAATGCCATACTCCTCATCCTCCTCCTCATACTCATCATTCTCATAGTCAAGATCATCGTAGTCTTCGGCTGCTGCTGCCATGGCTTGTTAGGGTATCTAACTAATTCCCGTTAAAGTGGTTTCAATTTTGGAGCGGGCGCAGTCTGGTGGCGCGGCAATTCCGCATCGGTTGCTACCTAATTGCTTATAGAGGGGCCTCCACAAAGTTGCGGCCATCCGTCCGCCTAAAAACTTGACGCGATATACCACCAACATGTCATTGCCACCAAGCCACACAGCAACTATGAGCACTGCTACCCAAGCCACCTCTGCCTCCGCCTCCGCCTCTCGTCCTACCAACGTATATGCGGATGAACCTGAGAGTCCCATTAAGATTTACGAATCTTTCGATGAAATGGGCCTTCCTGATGATCTCCTCCGTGGAATCTATTCAATGGGTTTTGAACGCCCATCCCCCATTCAGCAGCGCGCCATTATTCCCATGATTGGTGGGCGTGATATTATTGCACAGGCCCAGTCGGGCACCGGTAAGACCGGCACATTTACGATTGCTGCACTTGCGCGCATGGATCCCGGGCTGAAGGCTCCTCAGGCACTTGTTCTCTGTCCTACGCGCGAACTTGCAAAGCAGTCAGAGGCGGTCGCCATCGGTCTATCGCGCTACCTTGGCATTAAGGTGCATTCCGCGACCGGCGGCCCACCCATTTCAGAGGATATTCGCGCAATCCAGATGGGCGCCCAGTTTATCGTGGGGACTCCTGGGCGTATTTATGATCTCATTCGGAAGAATGCTCTCCGCCTTCATGACATGCGAATTGTCGTTATTGATGAGGCGGACCAGATGCTCGAGGACCGTTTCCGCGAGCAACTCCACTCCATCTTCAAGAACGGTTTCCCGAAGTCGTGCCAGGTTGCGCTCCTTTCTGCGACGATGGCACCTGAGGTGACGGCGGTTGCAGATGAACTGCTCCACAATCCCCAGAAGATTCTGCTTCCTCCTTCGAGTGTTACACTTGATGGCATTCGGCAGTATGTAGTTAATGTTGAGGTCGATGAAAATAAGTTGGAGGCGCTGTGTGATATTTACAAGCACCTTGTTATCAATCAGATGATTATCTTCGTTAACAAGAAGCCGGTCGCCGAGTGGCTGTCGACTGAACTCCAGCGTCGCGGATTCACACTCGAGTATATCCATGGTGAACTCGATATGGCTGAGCGCAATAAGCGGATGGAGGGGTTCCGTCGCGGCGATGTGCGCGTGCTCATTTCGACGGATCTTCTCGGGCGCGGAATTGATGTCCAACAGGTGTCACTTGTGATCAACTTCGAACTTCCACATGAGCATGCAAACTATATTCACCGCATTGGTCGCTCGGGTCGTTTTGGTCGCAAGGGTGTTGCACTCAATATTATCTCAAACAAGGAGGTGAAGATGCTCGAGGACATTGTCGCATACTACAATACGAATATTGAGGAACTCCCTTCGGACCTTGGTGTGCTTAACGCGTAAATTTAGACGGAGACGATTGACTATACGAAAAATAAATATTGAATAATATGTAATTAACTCATAAATTATATTTGTAATATTTTTTATGGATTTATGGGAGGTCTGCAATTAGGGTTGGGTGGGGGCTGGAGCTGGGGCTTCGCTTGCAGCCGGCTCCAGTTCGCGAATGTCAATCCGACAAAGCGGGCAACGGACACTTGTCCGAAAATGCTGGTCGATGCAATCCTTATGGAAGAGATGGTGGCAGCGTGTTATACGCCGGCACGTATCGCCGACATTAATCGGTTCCACACAAATTGCACAATTGGCATTAATTGTCGCATCAGACACAACAAGCACACGACTGCCTGCTTCGAGTTGTTCGGCCGTCGCGCCGACCCGCACAGGTTCGAGCGCAGCCGCAGCTGCTGTGCGGGCCCCAAGAAGTCCCATCGTTAAATCAACAAGGCTCATCAGTTCACGCTGACTAGCATTGAAGTTTCGAATAGTAGTTTGCACCTCTTCACTAGGTTGCACAACTGGAGGTGCCCGTCTAGTTTCCCGAGGAAGAGGTGCAAACATGGATGGCATAGCAGCGGGAGCAGTCCAATTATATGTATACTGTGACGGCATATGCAGAGGTATATGCAGAGGCAGATGCCGTGTCATCGTAAGACGAGGAGCCGCTGCCTCCGCCGCCGCGGCAACCAACTCTGGATGGAACCGGTTGCGAACACTATTTGAAATGTAGTTCGTCAAATCGCGGACACTTGTGAATTGGTCAGGATTGTAAAGAATATCTGGGAAATAGTTGTGAATATCATCAATCAGGGAATTACCATACCATTGTTCGTAAGGGTTCATTTGGCTTGTAAATGTGGCTGTGCTAGGCGCGGCATATTTTCTGTCTGCACGCGCCCCGATCAATTTTTAGACCCCCACGCAATCATCTAAGAGATTACCTACACTATACAATTAGAAGTATGTCAGAGTCCGAGCAGGGGGTTGTGCAGCAGCAGCCACCGCCGCAGCAGCCGCAACTGCGTGGTGTGTGTGGTCTGGTCAATCTCGGCAACACATGTTATATGAATTCAGTCATCCAAATTGTCCGCGCAATGCCCGAGTGGGCCAATATATTTACCGACACCGCCCTAATTGAACGCATTAAAGAATCACCGACCGCGCCGGCGAAAGTCCTCTATGCATTCATTGAACTAACGAAGGCGATGTGGGGATGCACTGCACCAATGACATGTCGCCCATTCGCGTTTTACCAGAAAATCCAGGAAGTTGTCAAGGGGACTATTTATGAGGATTTCGGCAGGCCCCTTCCGCATGATGGTCATGAATATATGACATACTTGCTTGACCAGGCACACGAGGGTATGAAGGAGGCAATTGCGGCCCCAGAAGATGCCACTCCTGCCGCCACTGCATGGGCTTCCATTTGGGCCAGTGGCTATTCCCAGATTGCCGATGCGACCTTTGGTCTCGACCGCGTTGTATGTCGCTGTAATGCGTGTGGTCACGAGTCAGCTCGCTGGGAGCATTTCAATATGCTCAAAATACCCATCCCTGGGCCAGGCCAAACACTCCTCGACGTCATCTCTGCTGAGCGTGCACCACTCCTAATTGCAGAGTATAAGTGTGACAAATGTGGCCCAGGCTCCGCTACAATGAGCCGTGAATTTTATCGCCTCCCGTCCAATCTAATTGTAGTTTTTGACCGATTTACAGCAACCCGCCAGAAAATACATACAGCCGTCAATTATGATGGTGCGCCAATTTCATTCGCACCACACTTTGCCGACGCAGCCGAGCATAAAAGTCGCACATGGGTATACGAACCACTTGCCACACTCGATCATATGGGAAATCATATAGGTGGACATTATGCTTGCACCGTGCGTAATTTTGTGGAAAATTCCTGGTTGACATATGATGATATGCGTGCTACAGCAGTTAGGGGTGCCGAGTTTGGTGCAACTACATACATTATTGTGCTCCGTCGGCAATCTGTAGGCGATTCATAAGTGTAACAAATCCACGGTCCATGTAATATTGCAGGGCTTTATGAAATTTATTATATATATCGGGATCACGCGACACTGCGCACATTTCTGTTCCATATTTCCACGCAAATGATGGAATACTGCCATATAATTCTACATTATCGGGCGGATGTGGAGGAACATACGTATTAATACCAATCGCCTGAAGTCCCGCGGAAAACCCCATATCTTCTCCAACTGTAAACATGTCAGGCCAAACAGGAATACGCGAAAAGAGCGCAGATAACCATTCACGTTTGAAAAACCATGAATGGCCTACAATATCTACCTGGACAGGTTCACTGTTGGGATTGGTCCATCCTATGCGTTCTCCGTGCTGTTTGTATTGATTTCCCCTTTCAAAAATAATACCAACTGTTCCAAGTAACCCTGTATGAGTTTTCATGGTTTCCAGACAGTTTTCAAACCAACGTCGACCAGGAATGGTGTCATCATCGAACACACACACATACTCTGTCTGTGCCAATATGGCGGCGGTAAAACGCCCCCAAACACCCGTATTTCTACTTGAATATATAATGTGAATTGAGTGATCATTGGCAATTTCTGGAGGGATTACCACACCATCCGCATGATTTACCCAAATCATAATCTGTGATGGAGGCACTGTTTGGCAGCGTAATGCAAATATTTGTGCATTTAGTGTGTGAGGTCGCTTATATAAGTTTAAAATGGCTGTTATACGTCCCGCCATTTTATATATACATAAATGCAATCTTAAAATTTAGGTGCTTACATTGCGGCATTTGCCAATGTTTTGAATCCACGCTCAATGAAATGCTTCAAACATGCGTCGAATTTTGAATACCCATCGCTATTCATGGAAATACCCACACTTTCCATACCATATGCCCATGCACTTTTAGGGATACTTCCGTATAACTCCTCTTCCCCAGGTGGGTGTGGCGGCACAAGTGTCGGCACACCGATCTTTTGGAGTGCAGCCGAGAAGGCGATATCTTCGCCGGCGGTAAACATATCGGGCCACTGCGGCATTTCCGAAAAGAGCGCCGATAGCCATGAGCGCTTGAAGAACCAGGCGTGGCCGACAATATCAACTTGGCGCGTCTCCTTATTGGGACCTGGCCAGCCTATGCGAGGGACACCACATCGATATGTGTTGCCTGGTGCGAAAATGAGACCGACCGTGCCAAGTAGCCCTGGCGTCACCGACATTGTTTTGACGCAATTTTCGAACCAACGACGCCCAGGAATGGTGTCGTCGTCGAAGACACACACATACTCTGTTTGTGCAAGTATACCTGCGGTGAATCGCCCCCATACACCCGTATTTTGACTGGAAAAGATGATATGAATCGAGCGATCACGTGTAATTTCTGCAGGAATTACCACACCGTCTGCCTGATTTACCCAAAGAATGATTTTTGCGGGCTGAATAGTTTGTGCTCGCAATGCTGCGACTTGTTCAATTAGGGTGTGTGGGCGTTTGTAGAGATTAAGGATTGCGGTGATTTTGGCGGCGGTTGCAGGCGCAGGCGCGGGCGCCGCCGCAACATATGCCTCGCGCACATGATAAGGGGCCTCAAAATTACAAACAATTGATGTATAAAACTGGTCATCATTGATATAACTGCGATTGGTCGTCCCCTTCAAATAAAGATCCAGCGCCGACCCACAGTCCAAATAAATGTTCTGTGGATGCGCCGCCATAAGCCGTGGCACAAGCACCTTTGCGACCGGCCCTGCGCTAATACAAAACACCTTACCTTTGTGTGGTGCAACAAATGCATCGACTGCCGCCAAAAATGCGTCGCGCTCAGTATCCCACTTCTCAACAAGCAGTGGGTCCACCATCATGCGCCCCGCGACCTTAAATTCGTCCGTTACAGCCGTTCCAGGACCAATGTAGAAGAACTCGCGGCCCCTCATAAAATCGATGAAATATCGCCAATTGCGGTTACAGAAAATATTCGCGTATGTAATTCGTGATGCACACGGGAGCACACCCTTCATATAATTGCAAATATCGCCGTTACATCCAGGGCACGAAATGCCGACATAAAATTCTGGCAGGTCAGTGCAAATCGCCGACATCAAATCGGTGGCAAGTTTTCCCCCTGACCTGAAGGTCCAATTATCGCCCGTGCTAATTTGCTGGTCACGCATAACGGCATACTCGCCATCCCCAGGGCGAATAATACCAAACGGCTCATTTGCCTTTATTTTATTCAAAAAGAAAGTCAAATGATCACGACTATTTCCATGCAACCCACTCATATCTACACACAAATATCCCTAATTGTTTAGGCGCAAACTCTGCGCGGCCTGCGGCTTGAGTTTCATAAACCGGCATATCTTTTCCACAGCGTGCCCGTCACCATACACATAGCATTGTTCATGTGTAGGTATATTATCCAAGTTGATTGCCTCAAATTCGGCCGGTGCAGATATATATGTTATATAATGCTCAGGAATTGCATCACGCTCGGTCTTTTTGCGAATGCAAAAAATATGCTTCCCCATAAATGCCGCCTCTTCCTGAATTCCACCCGAATCCGTTATAACGGCCGCACACCGTGCAATCTCCACTGCGCACTCTTTATGACTCATCGGTGGGCTCACAACCAAATTCGGGCTGTGTCCGCATATATCACAAATAATTTCCTGCAGCACTGGATTCATATGTGCAATTAAGGTGAATGTGTAGGCCGGTGAACGAGCAGCCAGTGCACAGATTTCCCTAATATACTCCTTATAATCACCCCAATTTTCCCGCCGATGAAGTGTAAGTAGAATCCGCTTCTCGCAAGTAATTGGCAGCCCATAGGAGCGCACCTGGTCAAGAATAGTGTTTCCCACTTCCACTTTGGGACCGGCCACAAACTCTGCATTTAGGTATATCTTGTTGTTAATGCTGGGAACCAAATGGAGGCTAGCAATGCGTGAAATCATCTGCCTGTAGCCCTCTTCAGGGAATGGATTCTCAAGGTCATATGTGCGCATACCGGCCTCTAAATGCACCACTTGCAGACGCATCTGGAATGCAACAACAGCCGCATAGAAGGCGGTGGCCGTATCACCTTGGACAATAACATCTGTAATGGGGGATTTAAGATGGCCGCCGAGATGTGCGAGAATTGTTGCACCAATGGCATTTAGGCGGTCGGTGGCATGAGCGACGGGCGGCACTGGGATAAATGCATCAAACACCTCGCCGTCCATAATTGTTTCATGCTGGCCTATGCGGATGACTTTTAATGAGGTGCGAGCGTAGTCGATGAGGGACTTAAATTTAAGATACTCGGGGCGGGTTCCATACACTATGGCGACTGTAGGGGCGGATATGTCCTCCATATTTAAGATGTGTTTGCTGTTTTACTTTAGATTGCGCATATATGTGGCATTGGTTACTTGGATTAGATTGTGACCTAATAGGTGCAAAATGCTTCCTGAAGTGTTGCAGCAGATGTAGCACTGTCTTCTTCTGCCGCCGGTGCTGCGCCAGAGCCTAGGGCATCGGCTGAAAACTGCGTCTGAATATTGGATAATATCTGATTAATTTGCGGCACAGCCTGACTCATTGTCTGGATCATCCGCTTAGCCTGTGCTGCCTTCTCATCGGTCGCTGTTCCCCCAGGATTCTGGAATCCTTCAATGCCATCTTTGCGCGAGCCCAAAAACACCGTATTCACGCGCCCAATCATTCCACCATTTGCGCACACCCTGTAATGGATATGGGGTTCCAGGCGGCCACGGAAAGGAACTGTATACGCCTGTGGCTCGCGCACACGGAGAACGGCCGTGCCGTCAGCACCAGCCGTTGTGACACCCGCGTTCTCAAAGCGAGCATATGCAACACGCCAATCATTGATGTGCTGCAATTCATCCATGGCCGGCTCCGATGCCCAATAAAGAATCTTTGCACGCGGCTCCGTGCTAATTGTGACGGACCGCGTAGAACCGGGGGGAACTCGGTCCTGGAGTGCCGAACATGGCATAACTGCCTCGCCAAGGAATGGCAAATAGTAGTCGCGGCGGGCTATGAAAAAGAGGCCAGCTGCGCCCACAAGGAGAAACAGGAGGCGACTCACCAAACCTTCCCCAAACATGGCAGTTATAGGGTTCGTGCCAAAAGCACCGACTGCAAGCCAGCCCATTGCACCCACAATTAGGGCAACATATGCATATTTCTGGGCAATAAGGTATGTATAGTGTTCAGGGCTAAACATATCGGATTCCATTTGCGATGTAGTTAATCTACTCTAAATGCCGTAAAAAATCCCCTGCAGGCTACATATATATGTGTAGTTTGCATGGTTTGTAAATATTTTTAAATAAATATGTAATATAACTGTATATTAATTTAACGTCTGCGCCGTGTTATTTTGCGTCGTGTTATTTTGCGCCGTTTACCGCCGCTTGATGATGAATTATTATTATTGTTATTATTATAGTTGCTATTGTTGTTATTGTTATTATTATAGTTATTATAGTTATTATTGTTATAGTTGTTGTTATTGTTATTATTATAGTTGCTATTATTGTTATTGTTATTTTCCGCACCTAGTTCTGCGGCGGCAGCAGCAGCAGCGGCAGAAGCGGCGGCTGCAGCGGCTTCTGCATTCCGCCTAGACTTGTTTCTTAGCCACATTTTAGTTTGCCGTTTGGTTATCTTTGAGTAATTTGCGGCACTACGTCCATAAATATTTCGGCGACGTTCGCCTTCTGCGGCCATAAGTGTAGAATTTTTAACATATTTCATTTTAGCCAACTTTATTGGAAGAGTAGTGCCGATGTCATCTAAAGGGGTGTTAATATTAAATCCGCGCGCTTCTAATATGTCTATAAACTTTTCAATATTTTTAGTAATATCATTTGCAGAACCTGTATAATTAAGAGCCTCTAAGAATAGTAATACTACATGTGTAGTCCCATTTATGAGTTTATTACCATATTTATCTAATATCATATTAATTATTGTTGGATTAAAATTATCACCCCATACTAATTCATATAAATATGGTCTACCGGTTTCATCTCTTGGATTAAATAAATCAACATCGTTATTAAGAAAAACCTCCATAACTTCGGGATCTTTTATTAATACATACAGTGGCACATTTCTCCAATAAAGCTTTTGATTGATATTTTGCCCCTTTTCAATTAATATACGTGCAACTTCCGCAATTTTAGCTCCAACTCTACTATCAACAATTGGTTCTTTACTCGAATTTCTCATATTGAATCGCGAAGCCACCCTTCTTTGTATTAATTCTCTAGTTATAGCTTCCTTTCGCATTTCAATTAAATAACTTAATGGCGTATGTCTTGTTTCGCCGGGTTTAAACGTTTTATTAACATCAGCGCCCTTCGATATTAAATGTTCAACAACCGCCGGTGAAATATGAGGACCAACCAGTGCCATAGACAACGGGTTATTATATTTATCTGATGCAGGAGCAACAAGTTTAGCGCCGTCAGCCAATGCCTTATCTATGTCGCGAATACGTTCAGCATTTGAGTTTGCTCCGCTATAATTATATCCTTGCATTGCTCGCATCAGTTTTGTATCTGGTTTGTCCATTCTAGTCACTTATTAGATTAAAATTTTTAGTCTAATAGGTGACGTTATTAGTATCTTGTATTTAAACATCAATTGTTTCACCGAGTTCCATCTAAACGCCGTAAAAAATCTCTGTAGGCGGCGTATACATTTGCGCGCTTTTGTGGGTAGATCGCATGAGCATCCGCAATAACCGCATCATAGTCCGTTGTATCAATACGGTCCACCAAGTCGGCCGCGCTGTCGAACTCCAGAACTCCACCGAGAATTGGCGCGCTGCCGCTGCCGCTACCCCAGTCTGTTCGTGCCGCATACTCCGCCACCACCACCGGCTGGTCAATCCGCTCAGGCCACGGAGCGGTCGCCAGTTTTTCCCGTGAAAACGCATACCACGACAGTTCATTATGTTCGGTCGGTGAATTCCATATCGCCTCTAATAGCCGTCGTGAAGGAATCCATGTAGGAATCCCCGCCCGCGATTGCTCAAACATCGACATTGTGCTTGCATTATACGGTATATGAATAATCGCAGCATATTTGTCCTGAAATCCATCAGGTATATGTGGCGCCCCACCTTTGACTTCGCGTGTGCGCTCAATGCGCTCCCCTAGCCGATCTTTTAGGGCACGCCAGAGGGCCGACAAATACGGCGATGCGCCATCCAATGTCTGATCGCGCGGATCCCAAAACATATAGCGGCGCTCGCCCGTTGGTGTCCGCACACGCAATCGGGGTCCATACTCGCAGAGTGATGGCACATGTAGTGCACGCCCTGGATGCATTCGTCGGAACCACGGAAAATACCAATTAAAATATGCTTCATCCAAACGATTATTATGGAAAATTGTGAGACGACCAGAACGCAGCAACTCTGTTATACCGGCGTTGATCAGGGTCATTGCAGGCGGGTGTGCCACAAATGCATTCCCATACCGTGTGCTATTCACATGCAGCATCGGCAATCCTAATTGAGCAAACACCAGGGTCGTATAGAGTGTATGTCCAGTTATGATAAATTCGTAGCCACGGTCGCGCACATGGCGCACAAGATCAGCTGATAATGGTGCTTTGTAATCTCGTGCAAATATATCACGGGTGCACTTGAATTCAAAGAACTCCGAATGATATGCATTCATAAGTATATCGGCCACATCGCTCGTAAAATAGAAGTCCACGCGCACGTTGAAGGCGGCAAACACGGCCTGTGCATCCATAGGAACCATGTGCATATCAACGGCTAATGCGCGGCGTTTAGGAAATATGGATTCCCATAACCAGAACCTGTGGGTAGTGCAATTAGATATTGTGTGCGGGACCAGAGTGCCAGCGTAGGCGGCGGTTGCGCCACCGCTAAGCCAAGGAAGTTCGGCGGCAGTCGGTTCCCAATCGGCGGCCGCAAGAATGCCATGAAACGGTCCGCGACGAATAGCCTCGGCGGCCCGCTCGGCATCATAAAAGACGGATCTTGGGGCCATCAGGCGGTCTGTAAACGGTTTGCTGGTTGGCGCCGTCTCGCCGGTCGGTAAAGTATAGTAGGCTGTGCGAGGATGTTGTATAGAAAATCCTGGAAGAATCCATTTAGCACATATGAAAGACGCCAAATGTGCGATCGGCCACGGACTGTCTTTTATAAAGATCGAACTTTGACAGCGGGAAAGTGTGTCGGCAAAGTCTGGCGGCGCCGGCGACCCGGTCATACTTTATAAAGTTCGTAAAGTGTCTTTTAGCGGGTAAAGTTAGTAGATGCGAGTCGACGACCTTTTGACATGGCTTGTGGGAGCACTAATTGCACTTATAGTGATACTGTTTCTCCTGCGAGTTGCCCGTGCTGCAGGTGCAGCGGCGGCGGCCATCGATGGCTTTGAAAGTGGCTCCGAAACAATCCTGAATGGATGGCTAGTGTATGTATACGACTCCAGTAAACCGGCGACACGGGAAACAAATGTGGTCGCCAAGTTGCTCGAGGAAACCAGCACACCGACACAATTAGAGCATGTGCGTCTTTATCGGCTAGATGCTGAACATACTTTACCTCTCGCTTGGATCGACCTTGCAGACGAAAAGAGCGCCGACCTGGCCCAATTCTTTACGACCGGCATGGGACTTTATATAAATGGCGGGGGGAGCACGGGGCTTTATTTAAATAATGATTTTAGCACAGACCGAATTGGTGACCGCGCCGACGCCGAGAAGTTGCTGCGCGTCTTTTTCCATGCACCTTCCCAGCGTGACCTGATTGATCGTGTGGCGGATGAATTTGGACTATATTTAGAGGAGCGCGATGATGTGGCAATGATGGAGTCGACACTTTGGAAACTTTACAGCGAATGAGATTTGGGGCCCGTCTAAAAGTGCATATATATATCATAATTAAGTCTCATGACAGATAATGTGTTTTATTGTAAAAATATTTACAATAATCCATATTTAAGTGCATATTCTCCAATAATATGTAATAAGGATGCAGTCACATCACAGTTTCATAATATTTATCTTATAAGTCAGTTTTACATTGATTCTTCAATTGAACGATATATAGAAATAGTAAGTTGTTTGAAGCGCAATATAATAATTGGGAAATTTAAGCATATATATCTTATAAATGAGCGTATGTATACGGCCGCCGAAATGCAATTAAGTGCAGAAGAAATGGAGCAGGTTACACAGATTGTATATGATGGTGGCGTGCGCATGACATATGCTCATGCATATCGCCTGGTGGCTGAAGAAGGTTTGCGCGGGTATATTGTGATTACAAATAGTGATATATTTTTCGATGCTACATTGGACAATTTATCTAGCACATCACTTATGCACCAGCGGGCATGTTATGCATTATTGAGATTTGAATATAAGGGCGAAAATGACTTAAATGCTTGTAAATTGTGGGGACCTGTAAATGATTCACAGGATACGTGGATTTATCATACTCGGTTTTCGCCATCTGCGCAGTTTGTAGAGAATGTGAACTTTATGCTGGGGAAACTCGGATGTGACAATGCAGTTGCATATAGATTGTTTGAAGATGGTTATATATTATACAATGAACCATATGTGATACGCACATATCATTATCATATGAAGCGCGAACCACCAAAGGACAATCTTGTCATTTCTGTGCCATATATGCGCGTGCATCCAAATTTGGAATCACCGACATGTAAATGAATGCGCGCTTGGTCTAAATACATGTGCATATACTTAGTAGTATGAGTGTCGCAGATTTACCTACAAAAAACAATTTCATAGATACTCATGTGTATAATAAACCACACACCTTACTATTTTCCCCAGTGATTTACAACAAGGATCCGCTGGCAAGCACCGATAGAGACGGTGACCCTATATATTTGGTGTCGCAGTTTTTCATCCATAAGGATCGTGCGCGTCATGCGGAAATTTTGCATTGTTTGAAGGAGAATGTGCGACTAGGTGCATTTGAGCGTATTTATCTCATAAATGAACGCATATATACAGCCGCTGAAATGCAATTAAAGGAATGTGAAATGGAGCGGGTGACGCAAATAGTATATGATGACGGTGCACGGATGACATACGCACATGTTTGCCGACTGGTGGCAGAACAGGGGCTGCGCGGCTATGTTGTAATTGCAAATAGCGACATCTTTTTCGATAAAACCGTGGCGCAAGTGCGGCGGTCATGTTTGTCGGTGCGGCGTTCCCTATATGCCTTGTTGCGTTTCGAATATAATCGCGAGCGGCGCCTGGGATATTGTAAGTTATTTGGGCCACGACCTGATTCACAGGACACATGGATTTATCATACGAACTTTGCACCCGATGATGCATTGGTGGGTCAAATTGATTTTATGTTGGGAAAACCTGGATGCGATAATGCGCTTGTGCACCGTTTCTACGCGGCCGGTTATATGATATACAATGAACCCTATAATGTTAAAACGTATCATTATCATACAACTCAAATACGCAATTATACGCGGGCAGATTTGGTGCCGACCCCGTATATTCGCGTTCAGCCCGTTACGCAATTCTAATGGAGGCGCGATAGTAGATGGATTCGAGTCAGTATTTGGCGGCGAAACAGTTGCTGGCACTTTGTAAAAGTAATTCGAGTTGTTATTCGTGCTGCAACGGAGGAGGTGGTGGGAGTGGCGCGACCGGTCCTACAGGGCCTGCTGGTCCTGCGGGCTCCGCTGGCGCAACTGGACCGGCAGGTCCTACAGGTGATCCCGGTCCGGTTGGCCCCACTGGCCCTACAGGTCCAGTTACGGCCTATATTTTTGATGGTGGAGACCCGTATTCGACATATTTCCTTGGACCCGCATTTGATTGTGGAACGGTTGTTTAATATGGGCGATATATGGAAGATTAGCATAACAATAGACTTATTCTAAATATATTGTTATGCGAGATAAACTAAAAAGAACGAAACTATATACACTTAGGTAGAAATGCCAAATATTCAGTTTCAACTTCGGCGAGGGTTGGCCGCAACATGGACGGCGGCTAATCCGACCCTGGCATCCGGTGAATTGGGTCTGGAGACGGACACAAGTTTGTTTAAAATTGGAGATGGCGTGACTCCATGGATACTGCTCCCTTATGGTGGGTTGAAAGGTCCGACTGGCCCGACGGGTCCCGCTGGTAGCGGAGGAGGTGCAACTGGAGAAACAGGTGCCACAGGCGCAACGGGACCCACTGGTGCAATTGATTTTTCAGGTCCAACTGGGGCTATTCTCTTTTATGACGGGGCTAGTATTACTGGATCATCTTTCTTCACATTCGACCCTTCTGCTGGAACTTCTGGGGAAGTTCGCATCGACGGTAAACTCACAGTTATTGGTGGTATTGACCCCCTTTATCTACAATTAGTGCCACAGGCGGCGAATCCTAATAGTGGTGTAACTGGAACACTGTGGGTCAAAGATGATCATACATTGTATTTGGACGACACATTAGTTGGAACAGGTGGAACTGGCACGGGTGCCACGGGTGCCACGGGTGCCACGGGTGCAACGGGTGCTACAGGTGCCACAGGAGCCACTGGTGCCACAGGAGCCACTGGTTCGGATGGCGCAGCAGGTGCGACGGGTCTCGCCAGCACACCTAACTGGATATTTGCAAATTCTCCAATTAATACGCGCGAATTTACATATGCAATTGGACCAAGTGTTACAACACTTTCCTTTAATCCTATAACAAATGATGGTGCTGATGCAACAGCATTTTTCCAGGAACTTGTTGCGTTGGCTGGCACAACAACTATTACATTTAATGCGCGTAATTCAACAGCCGCAACATACTATTATGGAACTATTGCATCGACACCTATATTTTCAGGCGGTATGTGGTCAGTTGTAATAAATACGACAACATTTGCAGCATCCCTAAATGATGTTGTTTACTTCTGGTATACTATTCCTGGAGTCACAGGGACTACAGGTGGAACTGGTGCAACGGGTGCAACGGGTGCAACAGGTGCCACTGGTGCCACTGGTGCTACAGGGGCTACTGGTGCTACAGGGGCTACTGGTGCTACAGGGGCTACTGGAGAAACTGGCTCTACAGGTGCCACTGGAGAAACTGGCTCTACAGGTGCCACTGGAGAAACTGGCTCTACAGGTGCCACTGGAGAAACTGGCACTACAGGTTCCACTGGCCCTACG
>JACCDO010888149.1_pt1 | contig 20032 bp, 7 predicted proteins | sample 7446101 | NCBI WGS metagenome assembly JACCDO01 (sample SAMN15323440, study PRJNA562643) | freshwater metagenome | isolation source: river surface water | place: USA:Blue River Watershed | collected 2017-08-16
ATCACTTTCTGTTTCCGAACCAATTTTACATGAACTTAATTTTCGTAAAATGTGTTCTGGTACTTGCTTCAATACTGCTTTGTGTATTCTATTCTTTCCTTCGGTTAAAGAACCATCCTCGGCTTTGATCTTTCTACCATAAGTACTGGCTAGTGGTAGCGCATCGAACTCTTTCATATCATAGCCTAATAATTTAGGTGTTCCTAGTGTTAGATACATGTATTGCACATGTTTATCGTCTCCATTACTTGATTTTGTCGACACTAATGGAATGACAGGTTTCCCTGATATAATCAGGCAACATACTGATACTGCGCACCATACATTACTTTTATAGGTAGCCTTGCCTCCTAGGATTACCTCTGGTGCAGTAGTGGAAATACATGGTGAGTTAAATACACTGTCATCTTTACTCTGTCGGGACTGGTCTTTATTAGCATCTGGGTCATTCAATTTTCTTTTTTTAAAAGATGCCATGGCATCATCAAGTGACGCACAAATACCCACGCTACTTCCATTCGCGATATTGGCACCACAAAATCCTCCAAGCATTAGGGTGCCATTTGGAGTGATATAAATTTCTTCAGGATTTAACCATTTGAATGTTATTCCACAATTATCGCAGTAATTTATTGCAGAAATTAAGTCGTGAAACGCATCGCAAATGAATGAACTGTGAAATGGTGAATACGCTACAGCAGCGCTCGCCGAGATGTATGTTTGAAGAGTCATGAGTACCGGAGAGAAAACGATGTAATAACCTAAATTTTTACCGGAATTGATATTACCATTATTAGTACCGTGTAAAATTTCTTGCAATAAATTAGATGTCGACCCACTAGTATTTTCTGACCCATCAACTTGTGCGGATTCATTATCTTTATCATGCTTACTCGAACGCACTGATGGTAATTTAATAGTACCATTCAATGGTATTACGGTGTAAGGCGTTATCACGTATTTGCATTGTCCAGTGAGTGATTTGTTATGAATATGTTGCAATAATCCCAATTCCTGTAATGCAGAAGCAGAGAATCCCATATCATGCACCTCTGCCCTCTCTGCTCTCTTGGTTTCTTTTTGTAACAGTTTTTGTGACGGCCATGCTTTCATTGACACCTTCATTGAATCAGTCGAATTATTAGGGATATGAGATGCATTAAACGATGCCAATGAGGTAGCTGGTATGCTTCCCAAGTATAAATCTCTGCTTATTGCAACGATAGATTCGATGTCGATACCTGCGCTGGAATCATTCGATGAATCATTGAACCAAGGGATTCGAGTATGCATTCGCTTCTCTTGATACAATTTATCGTTTATCTTATACGAACTCTGTTCTACCATATCCCACACATACGGGATTTTATGAACAACATTAATGAAATAATCAAATATTTCAGGAATAATTGTAGGAAGATATTCGCAGAAACCATGATCAAGTGTATCAGTAATAGCAAGCCATGACACGTCACCACGCGGTATCTTACTCAACGAGGATGATATGAACACACACGCCCACCTCAAAGATCCTGCATTTAACTTGAACAAATCACAGCAATTCATGTAGAACAACTGGAAGTCTAGGCCTGGTACGTAGGTCGCGCTATACAGTATCTCCTTCACCTCGATTAAATTCTTACCCATAACCAAAAATTTTAATAGATATGACATAAAAAATACAGCTCCATACATCAAATCGGTTGGGATAGCTACCCACGTATCAGGTGCAGTGACTGCGAACGCAATGGCTAGATCTAACGAATTTTTCATATTGGGAGCGTATGAATCTAAATCCGTTTGCGTAAATTTATCTTGAATAAATCGTACGCAAGTATCAGAAAAGTAAAACGTGTTCGGATCTGTGGAGTATATATCATATTTCAATGATTGCAAAATGGAAACTTCACGGTCTAATGCTCGCTGAACATACAAGTCACTGATACTAGCGACGTCAACATCGTCCCGGGAGAAACACTCACAGTAGGCGGATTTTACAATTTTTTTTAAATTTTTGGGTTTGAATTTGCCATATAATTTAATTGCTAATAAAATGCACGCAGCGACCATACTAGTAGCGTCCGTGATACTAGAGCTTGATTCATCGATCGTACTCAGTGCTCTGAGTAAAATATTGATGGCAACTAGAGTATCCGTTTCACTTAGACGAAGCCTTTTAGCACAACCTTTGACATAATTTAATAAATTTCGGCGAGTAGGTTCAGAAACAGTATACACAACATTGTCAGATTCAAATGTAATATCGCTATTTCGTTTACCCTGGATATAACGTGGTAATTGCTTTGCGGCGAATAGCCCGGGAACAACACTCGAATCATTTGGCTCATCAAGTATGTACTTTACATCAAACGTTCCGCGAGTTGGCAATACCCTCCAATCATTCGTTAAAACAACACTTTGGTTCATCTTTAATTCTTTCAGCTCTAGTTCTCTCTTGTTCTTCACTGAGGATTGGAAGACTTTACTTTCGAGATCGCCTAAAACTTTTTGTAACACATCAATTTCAATTTTATTTCCAAATAAAAGGACCGATTGACTCTCTAGGTTGTAGTTAACGGACGTTTGGTTCAAGAAGTATGCTTTGATACTATACTTAGCATCAAAAACATTGAATAATATCTCCCAAATGACCGCTTTATCTCCATCATAACCTTCCCTATCCAACAATACTTTGACGATTTCGTATTTCACCTCACATTTTACACGAATTTTGGTTGTTCTAATAACACTTGGAGTATATGATTTAGTGGTAGCAACAATTTGAATGGTATCATCCATTACATTTGATGCATCTGGAGCTAAATCCATTTCTTCCGCGGATCTAACTTTTTTCTTGATAACCACCTCTTCTTTTGTCTCGTCTAAGTAGTACCACTTAATTTTACTGCCAATTAGAATTTCCGGCAGCTTTTTATCATCATATATATAGTGGAGTATGTGGAATACTTTACCATCGGTATTTTCATACGCAAGAACATCTGCTTCATAATAAACTTGATCACCATCCCACCAAACTTTTACACGTTTGCCAATTAGCCACTCTGCATCTATAGGAGAGCCATCTTCACGCGTAACATCATCACTCGAGACCCATGCTCCTTTACGATATAAATTATGAATATTTTCTCGCTGTCCAGAAGTTAGAAGCTCTAAAGTGCCTCTGCATGATGGCGTGCCACAATAACATTTTGTCAATGGTCTGTTTGAAACACTCCACTGGTAATCAAAGCTTAACTCTTCTCCTACTTCAATATCAGCGCTAGCAAATATACCAACTCTTATCTTCCCTTTAACAATCCATTTTTCGATACAACAATTTGGTTCACAGGAATGATTAATAAACCGACTCATATTACCTTTGGAACTTGCATCTACATAATTTCCAGGTTTTAATTGCATGACAAAAGTATGAACCGAAAGCCCTTCATACCTCCTCGTCTGAAGTCTTGATTCATGCTCACTTTGACTGATTACTTCACCTATATACTCACGTACGAACGAATCTTTTGGTATTTTTTCCAATGCAAATAGTCCAAAACCTTTATTAAGAGTATCGCGAACTTCAACGTTAGCATATTGCTTCCTTTGAAATCGCTGATTGCAACAATACTTGCTACATCTTGTGCATTCGATTTGCGAAGCAAAATTAAAGCATCTTGAATCATGACATATATCTTGCTCGTATGATTTATTGCACGCACACATTATTGTTCCATCGTCGTAATTATCCTCATCGATATCATTGCCATCAACAACCAAGTTGTTATGGATAACTTCTTTCAGCGACGATTCCCAAGCAACCGACATTTCTTTTTCAATTCACCCACTAATTTGTCCACTCACACATACACACAGTCACGTACTTACTCACGCACGTATTCTCTTACGTATATTTAATTACACACGTGCTAAATCACCGACTTCCTATTTACGCACAATTCCACATTTTTTTGATGGGTCAAAAAATATTGCACAGCACCGAAAGTGTCAAACACCACAACGACTTTGTAGTAATTTGGAATCGATGCGAGCAAGCACCAAGCCGGTGCAATTGAACCAATAAAGGAATTACTCCACACATGTAAGGGTTATTCTCGTTACATTTAAATAGAATCAACAAATTGAACATTTTCTTTTATTCAGTGACTATCTTCAGAAATAAAATGAGTATGTTTTAATATTTGGCATTGATTTTGTGAGCATACCGGCGATCCCAGATCCCGGCCCTTAACGAAAAAAATTGAAACCTTCCAAAGAAACCTGAAGAAGAGAAGAAGAATGAATGCATCGATCAAGCATCTGCGAGTTGCAGTAACTAAGTGAGAGTGAGAGTAAGTGCAAGTTAGTGACCAACCGACAAACTAACTAACTAAATAAGTAAGTAAGTAAATAAGTGATCGCGAGGACGAATACCATTATGATGCTTCATTTCATGGCGTTAGGTCTGATCTTTTTGCTAGTGGGCAATGTCCTGTCACTAAGAGAGTTCAGATCATGGTCTACAAGACCTGTGTGTGAAAAAGCAAAATCTCCTAACTATCCTTATGCGTATGCAAAATATATGGGACAGCGATTTGAAAGCAAAGGAAGAGTTAATACAAATAATCAAGATTTTAGACATGAATGTGAGGTAAGAGGAGGTAAAAGTAAATGCCATATTTGCGAAGATATTGATTGTAGCAGTCAAACTGGTACTTGCTCATTACAATTGCAAGGAGTTAATTCATCTTATATGTCGTATAATGTCCCAACCATTACCGATAGTGCATGGCCTATTGGTGGCAAACATAAAAAAGATTATGGCGGAAGTAATGTTACGCATTTTTGTGTCATGTTGACCGGCAATAATTGTACAAAACCAGAGAATGAAGACTTTTCAGAGTGTATAACTAGATGCTTCGGATATGGCTTTAAAAAGCAAGCAGTTCCATATGAAAATAATAAATTGCTAGTTGATACATATCCCGGTATGGGAAAATGGGATGATGATGGGAAAATTGATACTTGGGTTTATCCACGTAACTGTACCGAGTTGTACAAGTATCAAGGTCTAAATTGCACCTATACATCTAACACTCCAGATTTCAATCCCCAAGGATTTACCTTAACTCTTGTTGGCTCGAGTTTAGGTTATCAAGATGGGACGGGGACGTCCGCCAAATTCAACACTCCATCAGATATTACAGTTAGTGACGATAACGTACTTTACGTTGCGGACACTGGCAATCATGTTATAAGAAAGATAACTGCAACTGGTGTTGTCACTACACTCGCCGGTGTTGCTCATTCACATGGTATCCGGAATGGCAATTGTAATCAAGCTACGTTTCATGCACCATCTGGTTTAGATGTTCATACTGGTAGTATTAATGGTGTAACTATTCACACAATTGTAGTAGCTGATACTGCAAATCATAGAATTAGAAAAATTGAATACATACCTTCCACAGGAAGTTGTGAAGTGACTTGTTTGACTGGTTTGTGTGGCAATAATACCCTTACTGAAGTAGATAGCCATCACATGGCTACACCTATTTCTGGATATGCTGATGGGACTGGTGATGAAGCAAGATTTTCTGCGCCGCAAGGTGTTGCATTCATGGACAATGGATACGTCGCCGTTGCTGATACTGGTAACTATTTGATTCGTTGGGTTAATATAAGCAACGGTAATACTAGTACATTAGCCGGTAGAGTTGTTCCCGGTGAAACTGGTCCCGATGGAAAACCATTAGCTGGTTGCACTCCCCCTTGTATGGTAGGATTACAAGGGTACGCAGATGGTAATTTAACTCACGCGCAATTTTATAACCCTACTGATTTGACGCAAGGTCCCAACAATACATTATGGATTACTGACGATAATAGAATTCGTATGATTTCTCTTCCCGGCGTTGAGACCTATTTGTATGGTATTGGTGGAGAGGGTAGAGTAGCAACGGTTGCAGGGACTGCATTACAGGGTATTAATGATGGATATGCAGATATTGCCCAATTTTTTGATCCTAGTGGTGTTTTTGTTACTCAAGATAATATAGCTTATGTAGTTGACTCTGCCTCGTGCAAAGTACGTCGCATTTCTCCATTGCCTTTAGTTGCCGAACCTATTACATGCACCAAAGTCGGTGTATCATTACTTCGACCATCTGGATGCACCAGTTTTGATCAGCCCACAGATGCAATTGGACGAAAATCTAGTCGTGCTGAAGCAAACGTACAGTACAACCTGGGATATCCATATGAAAATGATTTAGATAGAGGTAAATTTATCAAAAATTGTGTTGGAACGCCTCCTAGAGACGAGCTTGATAAGCACTTTATCCTCCGTGATGGTGATAACTTAGTTATAGACGACGATAGAACTGATGTTAATGAAGATAGTGAACAAGGTACTGCAGTTATCGTTTGGTGTCCAGCTTCGTGCGAATTATCGTTTGGTATATTGGAAGGAACTACTTGGTATTCCGAGAAATCTAGTGTGTGCGGAGCTGCTATACATAGTGGTGTAATGCCTAATGAAGGTGGTTATATACAGATTACATTTGAACGTTACGACTACTTAAATTATACCGGGAATGCAACATATTATGAGGGAAGCACTCATAATGGTGTGACAAGTGATGACATACCCGATGAAACGATAAGAGTATTTTCGGTACAACCCTTAACTCAAGGTATGAGAATCATACATACTGTTGCGGGACATCCTTCCGCACCTTTAGAAGGTGGGTGTGGTTTTTTTGATGGCCAACCACCAATTCTCTCATATTTCAACAAACCATCAGGGATTGCGACAAATAAATTGATTAGTCTAACAGATACGTCATATATTTTTATTGCAGACTCTGGCAATCACAGGATTAGAGCCATTTCTGCAGTGTGCACTCAAATTTGTGAAAATGGGGGTAAGTGCGTAGCCCCTGACACTTGTTCATGTCCATCAGGCTGGAGTGGGAAAGATTGCACTATTCCTACTTGCTCGACTCCTTGTGGGACAAACAAAGTATGCGTTGGACCTAATTTATGCGCATGTAAGCCTGGATTTAATGGTACTAATTGTGATAACCCACAATGTTCCCAAAAATGTTTGAATGGCGGTTATTGTAATGCACCAGATACATGCAATTGTGCTCCTGGTTGGTTTGATACTAATTGCACCACTCCAGTTTGCATGACGACTTGTGCCAATGGTGGAAATTGTACTGCTCCTAATACATGCGCTTGTCCATCAGAATGGACTGGATTAGATTGCAGAACTCCAGTATGCGAACAAACTTGTAATAATGGCGGTCTCTGTGTTGCACCTAATACATGTATATGTCCTCCTAATTACATAGGTTATGATTGTAGTACACCTGTATGCACACAAGGTTTCTTTGTTCCTAACCCTGATAATAAGTATTACCGTAGATTCGGGGCTAGTTCCACGACATATTGGGAGACATATCGACCTTGTAACCTTGCATCCTGGTGTAATACCACCGAGGAGCTTGAATGTGACCAGCTGAGTATGGAATATCTAGTAATTGAAGTGCCGTCTGGGCCGGAATACAGAGCTAAAACAGGTAGAAAAGATCGTCCAATCGCTTGTATGAAGATCGAGGTAAATATTGAATACAAAATGCCGTTTGAAATATTGTTAGCTGATAATACGACGACAGGAGTTCGTAGATACTCCCCTATATCACCATATGAAACCGATAGTGCAAATCCATGGCGAGGTATAACAGCTCCTGAAGTTGGGCACACTGGACCATGGACTTACGAGGCTGATCGTCAAGTTGCTAACGTTAACTGGGTTAATCAGTCGCAAGGTGTCTATGTATGCGCTAATAAAGGCAACTGCACTGGCCCCAATATATGTGAATGTGCCGAAGGCTGGGCGGGATTTGATTGCAGGACTCCTATTTGTGAACAAGGATATTATTTTAAAAATCAAGTTCACTATGTAAGTGGCGAAGAAATCGAAAACGAGTTGGATATATTTATCCGGTTTATGCAGCCTGATACACCATATAACTTAACTTGGCCTTATTCTAATCCTAATTTTACGACACAATGGGAGTTTTACGAAAATGCTAGTTATGTGCAACGGGAATACTACGATGAAGGTAATGAGAGATACAGGGGACAAGCGGATTGGAGCGGCGGTAGCAGAGTTGTTACATATCAAGGCGGATACCGCTGTTCAATTAGATCCGTTACGCCATGGGAAAATATAAGTTATGTTTTATCACACCCTAACTATTATTCGCGGTACATGAATAAAACGGTGCAAAAGGATGGTCTCATCTACTCAGATTGGGAGCACATGCTTTGGCCACCAGTTACATCGAAGTCTAGAGTTTTAGATAGAACGTATTTCAATATAAGTTATGTTTATTCCAATGAAGGTTGGCGGCGCATGGGTATTTGGAATACCACAGCTAACAATTGGGAATACGGTATTTGTATCATGGAATTTTATCGAAATTGCACCAGTAAGTACAAAGAGTTCGACTTGCAATCGGAAAAATATAGTCTGTATGTTCAAGATACCGATTTGGCGTACCGTCCTCGAATAACTTACGATGATATCCGATTTCATGGTGTGGGTCGTTGGGTAGAGTTAGGTGGAGAATGCATTGATGAAGTAATTCGTGGTTGCTTTAACAACGGTACTTGTGTAGCCCCCAATACCTGTAAATGCAGTGATGGTTGGACTGGTTATGATTGCACGACTCCAATATGTGCTACTCCTTGTAAACATAATGGTAATTGCACTCTTCCAGGAATATGTACGTGTGAAAGAGGTTGGAAAGGAGAAGACTGCGCAATCCCAATATGCGCCCAAGACTGTCAAAATGGTGGGAAATGTGTCGCCCCTGATACTTGTCAATGCTATCAATTTGCAAACGAGTTTAGGGATTCTCGTCTCGGTGGTGGATATCCATTATTTCTCGATTCAAAAGGATTTCCTGCTGCAACTGGATGGACCGGATTTGATTGCTCGGTTCCTATTTGTGTCCAGCATGATACAACTTTGAAATTTATAATAAATAAAAATACTTATGATCCCGCCGATGGTTATCTAGAGTTTGGCGGTCATGGTGGTGATGCCAAACTAACATGTACTGATCCCATTACCGGATTGACGCTCCCCAGATGTCCACAATACGATTTGTATGTAATTGGAAATGAAGGCAAGACATTTCAAACAGGCTGTGGTTATGATCCGTTAGATACTGGATGTTGTCTTTTCGGTAACTGGCCTACACACGAAGTAGAATGTTACAGATGTACAAAACAGAGTGGAGTTGGTGGCGAAGCTGTGTATACAAATAACACATTTTTTTGTCGGGGAGATTTTATAACGGTCACTGGTACGAAGTCTGAGAGAACAAGTAGTAAATTTTTGAGTTATTTAGACTCAAATCAAGGGTTCATGATGTGTGGTGCGCACCATTCACCTCGATCACAATATGACCGGAATGCTGAGCCTCCTGATATTCCTCTATATTATAAAAATCGTAATGAGAAGTATTCATCTTACAATGACAGAGAGGATCCTCTTATATCTAATAGATTTTTGTGCAATGTTGATTACTGGTCTCAAGGCGATTACGTCGACGATGCGGGTCTCGGTGCAATTCAAGGTGTAGGGTCTTTATTTGGTTTGAAACATGGACGCCATCTCCGCATTAACAATCCTTATACTTTGAACAACGATGGACAAACTGGTATACCTGGTGAGGGTATCTATGCTTGTTATAATAGAGGATCTTGTATAGGACCAGATATATGCACTTGCACTGATGGCTTTGAAGGCGACGATTGTAATACTCCACTTTGCAGACATTTACAACCTTCTGGTACCGTCACAGCGTGTTTGAATGCTGGAATTTGTTCATCTAAAGATCAATGCGATTGTATTAAAGTTACTTCTGTGTTATATACGGTCCACCCAGAGGTTAATCGTGGATTAACTGGTTGGAGTGGCTCTGATTGCACTATTCCAATATGCACTCAAGGTTATTTTGATCCATTTTGCACAGATTTACCCAACAATGTTGCAAATGGAGGTGAAGGATGTTATAGATGTTCAAATGGTGGTAATTGCACTGCTCCTGATATTTGTACATGTGCTGAAGGCTGGACTGGATTTGACTGCAAAACCCCGGTATGTGTTACCGTTGCAGATCCTTTGACTCGTATGCAACTAGGTACAGTATACGAAGACAAGGTTATCGCATTTGAAGAAGACCCTTGCGAAATGGTCGCTATATATGGGTATCATGGATGGCATGGTACAAAGTATACCCGTGGTAATTGCACCAAACCAAATCAGTGTACGTGCTTATGCAAAGATAAGTATGATCCACAGGCTTGTGATAAAACTGGCAAATCTTGTAATGGACCTTGGCAAGATCAAATGGTACCTGTAAGAAATCTTTTAATTAACCGTGGTGTCATGTTCGTGTTCGGTTCAACGGACTGCGCATATGGCTATGAGGGCAACTTAGATGACATGGATCAATTTGTTTCATGTCATTTAACAGTATATTTTCCTGGTCAAAGCGAAAGAGATAGTGTCAATATGATTGTTGGTATAGTATTTTGCGCTTTTATTGGAAGTGTTATATACTTCTTTGTCGCTGCACGATTACGGCGTCGAGCTTTACAAGCGAAAATTGAAAGAAGACGATCGAAAAGATCTTCTGAAGAAAGCTTACTCCAAGCTGGTACATTTAAAAGTTAGAGATAGTTGTATTAGTGAAATAAATGTAAATAAGTTCAATATTATATTTTACACTGAATTCCTTATGAACACTCTGAACAGTTTTCAAAAAAACAGTTATGAATATAATCTACTATCATTAACGATCACAGACTACTACGAATGCATTTGCCTATTCTGCCTAAGACATTTTGTAACGCTAGTAGGTGATTCATACATCAACACTTCCATTCAGTAATGAGATATCAGACTGATACTGTTACACGCTTGCTAAAGATTTGAGTTAACTATCTAAAAAATATTAATAAGCCAATAATCCAAACACTATGAATATAATACTTACGTTCCATCATCGTCAGCATCGCACAAGTATCCGATAAACACCGATCGCTTGACCAATCCACCCGCACCGAGCAATCCATCCGCCAATGAATTACCCAGTGATTTGGTGAATAATTCTCGATGATTACTGCGTTGAGACCGACGGAGTCGCGCGTCTAGGCACCGTAGCGGCCGGCTACTAACCACGCGCCGACGCATGTTTTGCATTACGTTTCGCCACATTGTTTTTCTGTTTATTTCTATTTTTTCCCTACTGCAAATTTTTAATTGATGGTTTCAAAAAATAGTTCCGGTTATAAAAGACTCGCTTTAACTGTTTCGACAGAATTTGTGGAACGAGTTGATGGATTAGCTGTGAGATAGATTGGACGCATTTTGCTTATCAACACTTTTCCTTTTTCACAGACATCCAAAGAGATAATTAAAACTACTTGATTATTACAATGATAGAAACTGATGTGACAAATTCTTACCGTTGCAAATTAAGTTAAGCGATGATCAATTTTCTCCGACAAAATCTATTTAATTCATCTATTTATTTCGAAAATTGATTAGTACCGGTCAAGTAGTTTCGCTCAATTTCTGATCAAAAATTTCATCAAATCCAAATCCATACGGTATCTGTGGGAATACCTGAAACTAATGCAGACTTCGTCGTCTTCGTCGCTGCAGGTGCGCGAGATGCTACTGGGCGTGCTCAAGGCTCGTGATATTGACAACAGGGGCGTGATCCATACCTCTGACTTTAAAGCGGCATTGAATGATCTCGGATTACTTATGGGATCACAAGAAGTAGAAGATATTTTGATTCATTGTCGTATTGGTATGGATGGATCGATAGACTTCAAGAAATTAGAATCAGAATTAAAATTGGAACGACAAGTATATAATAGTAGAAATAAACCTAAAAAAATTGTACCAAAGACGTCAACAGGTTCATCAGAAGCGCCTTGGAGAGCAGACCTTGCACACAAAGAAAAATTATTGGCAGAAAAACAAACCAAATTGATATTTGCCCACAAAGATGAAGTGCATGACATATACAATAAATTCACCCATGGTGAAATTAGTGTTGATGATACCATCTCGGCATTAGAAACTATTGATATTGTAGCCACTAAAGCATTTCGCACACTAGTTAGACAGAGTGGAGGGTCGTTGCTATTACCTGATATATCATTCGCCGAATTTAAACGAGCATTAAATACATCAGATGTATCTAGCACGAATAGCAATACAAATACTTCATCAGACTATTCTGCAGGTGGCACTGCTGGTAAAGTATTTGTTAAAGAACAGCCTATGTTTGCATCACGTAAAAGAATTGATCAAAATCTTCGAGAAGCATTGCAAAGAACAACTAACGATATTGAAATTGCAAAACCAGTAAAAAAATTAGTCATGGAAGTTAATGAAAAAGGTGAACAAAGGACAAAATTTCGATCATCTACAGCAATTAAGGATAGTATTTTTTACGACAAAGGCCCTTCTTTTCTCCTTTCCACCAATCAACTGAACATGCAAACAGGATATATGGGCGAAGAAGTTGACATCAAATATACATCAGAACAAAAATTTTTACGGGAACAAATATTAGCAGCCATGCGTAAATTAGATGGCAGCACCATATCATTGACTGATTTCATCGACAAAGTGTACGAGATCGGCTTCAATATCCCTGACGAATTACTCAATGAACTAAAAAAAACTAGTGGTAGTGGCAAGATCGATTGGAACCGGTGTGTAAAATTACTCGATGCTAATGTATTCAAAATTAAAGCACTGGAGGAGAGAGTAAGTGCAGAAGATGTGGCGAAATCCAAGCAGATGCTTATTGATGCACTCCGCAGCAAGGGACACGAGTCTTTGTCTGAATTATTGCGTTGTTTCGACTCAATGGATACCAATAAGGACAAAGTACTATCATTGAATGAGTTCCGTCAAGGTGTACGTAAATTTGGTTTAAGTAATTCTGTCAGTGATGAAGATATTCGAAATTTATATAATTACATGGACATTAGTGGTGATGCATTGTTGTCACTAGAAGAGTTTTTGCAGGGCATACGTGGTGATTTAAATGCGACTCGTAAAAGATATATTCGTTGGGCATATACTAAACTAGATGAGACATGTGATGAACAAGTACCAGTAGATAGAGTTGTTGAATTATTTAGTGCCGAGCACCACCCAGATGTAAAGGGAGGCATAAAGACTAAGCGTGAAGCAGTCACCGCACTGATACTAGCATTTGACAACAATAAATCAGCGTCTACTCCAATGGTAAGTTATCGTGCATTTGAATCATATAACTCCAATTTGTCGGTATTTATCGACGACGACAATGAGTTTGTATCAATGATGAAAGGGGTGTGGCAAATAAGCGACAAGGCACCACCACCACCAGTAATAAAGAGCAATTCAATAACCAGTCGTCCTCAAGCTAAGCAATCCCATGGTGACGTTATTAAGTGGGACCAAGAAATATCACTATTAGAGAAGAAAGAAGGAGAACGAGTAGTTAATCACAAAACAGTAAGCCATTTAAAAGATTTCAAACCCTCCAAACTCAGCATAGCATGGATACCAACACACGGCAAGGGTCGACAACCTACTCAAGAAGAAATTGATGCTGTGGTGCGTGAGGAATGGAAGAGTCATTCAAATAGTCGAAAGCCAGCAGCAAAAGATTACAGGTATTCATCATCGGGTAATTTGTTGTCATGGGACACTTCAGCGAAAGCTTCAAAGAAGCAACTTGCTGAAACAGAAGTATTAGCAAAGCAATTAGCAGATTTAGCGGTATTAAATTCGCAAAGTACAAATAAAGACTTTACAACCAGCAAGAAAATCAATACCGACGCCATCCTTAAATTCGAAAAGTACGGCGAAGTGCCATTTGGTACCGATCCAGAGGAGCTTAAAGTTAAAAAAACACCCAAACCTTTAAGTTCTGTATTCTCATTTGAAGATAAAAACAACAATGATAATGGTAAATTTAAGACATTATCTAATTATGTATCATCCAAACGATGATCTATTATGATGTATACATTTAATAAATACAATATATATAAATCTTATCATAGTGTAATATCACTCAGTTTAGTTTTATTTCTTGATTTGATTGTCATACTTATTAGGATCAAGTTCCCCTTTCATGACACCAATAGCAACTGCTACTCCCATAGCAAATAAGCCTAATCCTATTGCACCTGTAAAACCAGTTGCCAAAGTAGTTATACCAACTACAACATTCCTCAGCACTATTGCCAGTCGTTGGACAGGATAAATTTCAGAATCAATAAACTGTATTGCAAAATTTGCAGTTAAATATGATGATGCTTTCCAGCCAGCATATGCCATCAATGCCGGGAACGCTGAAAATAATAATGGTATTAATGGATTGATACCGTTCAAATCTTCTGGCCGACTGGGTAAATCTTTCCATTTACCAGATCCTGAAGACTTCGTTGCATCAATTTTTGTCATTCTTGTTTTTAAATCATCGACTGACAATGAGCCAAATGTTGCAGAGACTGGTTTTGTGGTGCTGGATTGAACAGGCAGCTTGACGTCAATTTCCTTCACACTTATTCGAGGCATATCATTTTCCTCTGGCATCCTCAACATGGGACCGTCATCATCATCGTCTCGAAGTTGTAAAGACGAAAACATACGAGCTGGCCTCAGTACCAAGAATGAGGCGCTGCACACCAACCAACACGTCAGAATCAACGCTGGAAGCTTCATTTCTCCTCAAAATTACTCGTTCCTATGTAAAAATCATTTTTTTTTCTCTTACGTATGTGTAGTCCACACCCCTTATGATACATATAATATTCGAACATTCGGTAATAAATGATACGATGCACATAGTAGAGAACATTTTAACATACACGAAATAATTTAAAAGTATATATACCACAACTATTTTTATTCTAATTCGTGTTGGAAAAAGGGCCTTCTGCATATTGATACCTTGGCTGATGTCTTGAAGATACAGATAACTATAAAAAGGTATTTCTGCTTAAGTAAGCCATTGAATCGGTTTATATTTACGCAGTTGGATATGTTCGATGAGGCGATATCACAAACAACTTCGTACCGGCGAATCGCCAAAACTTGGCAAGAAACCAAAAAACCAACTGATATCGTAAGTGCGTGTTTTGATGGAAATAAGTGTCGATTCCTCGCTGGAAAAAGCCATTGAGGAGGAAGAGTATGAAGATGACGAGGACGAAGACGAGTTGCACGGAGAAGATATTCATCTAGGCTTCTTGGTCAAAGGAAGGGAAAATATGATGTTTAGTGATGGCAATTGGAATCTTTGGGACGGAGGCATTGTCGGGGGAAAGCCATCTTGGTTAGATCCGGTGAATATTCCATCAGCAAGTGCGATGCAGTGTCAATTTTGTCACGATCCTATGATATTTATGCTCCAAATATATTGTCCATTGGATGATATTCCTCAAGCATTTCATAGATCACTTTATATATTTTGTTGCACAAAGGCCAATTGCTTTAGCAAAGGAGCAATTAGATGTTACCGATGCCAACTTCCACGAGTAAATCATTACTATGCTGCGACTGCTACAGATGCTTTACTAGATTTTCCTAATAACAATAATTTATGCGAATTGTGTGGATGTTTGGCCTCAAGTAGTTGTAGCAAATGTAAAGTAACACATTATTGTAGTAAACTACACCAAAAGCTACACTGGAAAGACCACAAATTAATTTGTGGTGTTTCAAATAGTGATAACTCTGAATTACCACGAATCGGAGTACAAGTAGGACTATATCCTGAATATGACATTGATGTGGCTAGCGAGAATCTTGATGATTATACTTTAGATAAAATAGATAAAATGGTAGTAGAAGCTAATATATGGGACGATGCAATGGTAAAAGAGGTAGATAATGACGATGCTGATAAAGACTTAACGCAAAAAGATTATAATGAATCATTAGGAAATAACAATAAAGTTGATGCAGTGTATGACAAATTCATAGATCGCATTCGACGCGGCGGAAATGATCAAGTATTAAGGTACTGTAGGTGGAAAAAGGAGTCTAGAATGTATATTTCATCAAATGAAAAACGGAAAAATAATTGTAATTTCTTGTGCCAAATTTGTGGTGCACCTAAAGAGATAGAGTTTCAAGTATTACCACAATTATTATACTTCTTAAATGTTGACGCCAAGACGAAAGTACCAAGTAATCTAGAATGTTCAATAGCACCACCAACAGTTCCACCAACTAAAGATGAGTTTTATAAGAATACTAAAGGTGATGATATTGATTTTGGTGTAATAGATGTTTATACATGCACAAATAGTTGTAATCAAGTGGCTTGTGTGTATAGTTCATATATTGAAGAGAGTATTTATGTTCAAAGTCCTGTTTTAGAATAATAATAATAATCTAGATTTTTATATAATTACTAATATAATAATTAAGAAGATTTAGAGAATTCACTTTTGGTAACATCAACCTCATTACCTCTTAGTTCGTAGACATATGTAACTACTTTGGATCCTTGGATTGCTAATAATATAAATGATGGAACAACATCAGTTGTTAATGAACTATAGGCACCAGTAATACTACCAGGATTTATAAACCATTTACCTTCATATTCATTAACTTCATTACGATGCGTATGCCCACTTATCAATATATCAACATCTAACTGTCTTTGAATCATTGCTAAACTATGCGCATCACCCCAAGGTACAATTTGATGACCATTAATTAATCCAATCTTAAACTGTCCTATTTGAATAGTTTTTGTCTCAGGAAAACTAGCGTCATCATCAAAGCTACCACGAACAATATGAACATTAGGGGCCAACGCCTTTAACTCTTCATGTGTCTCTTTCGTGACTAAGTTCCCGGTACATAATACGTCTAATAATATAATAAAAAATTAAAAAACTGTGATTAGTGCGTTGTAGAAATGAATAACTTACGCTGCATTTTGCCGGGCACCAACATCCGTTGGAACTTCTCCGGGATGCCCGCCGCCCGGTGCGGGATGTGGAAGTCTCCCACGATAAGCGCCAACTCACCGTAATCCGACATGTTTCTTTGGTGACTATAACCTAATTTTCTGGGCATGAAGATACTCGGAGCGAGGGATTAGAAAGTCGAAGAAAGAAGACAGAAGTGTGGGATATGGAATTGAAATAGAATGAAAACCAAAATAAACAAGGATTGAAATCAAGTAGTGTAAATTTGAAAAGTGGCTGTTAGATTATGATTGATTCTGTTTCACGTTATTATTAAAGACTACCTACTTGACACAAGAGGTGTCACACTAAAGTAGTGATTATCGCGACTCTATCGATGAATCACATGAGCAATGCGTTGTGCATTTAATCCCTCAGACCGGCCCCACGTCTGTGGAATTGGAACCAGAAAAGAGAAAATAAAATGGCGGAATTCGATACTTCGAATCGCTACGTGCCTCACTCTGGCCCCGTTTCATTGGGTAAGGGCTTCTCCATCACTTTAGTCTGCACCCGCTCTTTCTCTTACTCTTCTTACTTACCTCCTTATTCTCCTCCTTATTGCTGATTCTTTATTGTTTATTTTTACAATTTTCTACTTCATTCCTTCATCCCATCTTTCGCTTTAACCTCGTTCAATTTTCCTCCAATTCTTAATACTCATCTCCACCCCTTCGTCTCTCTATTACTGCACCTTCATCCTTATTTTGTAATTAAATGTCGGTAGGCGCTTTAGCTACTAATTTTGAAGATAAAATTAACGAAAAATACTATTTGACTACCGCAATTGCGTACACTAATGGATATCCACATATTGGCCATGCTTATGAATTCTTATCTTCAGATGTAATAGTTCGATACAATCGTCTGTTCGGTAAGGATACATACTTTTTAACGGGTGCCGATGAACATGGTCAAAAAGTAGCCGCATCAGCAGAAAAAAATGGTGTAACACCAATTGAACATTGTAATAAGTATGTTAATGCATTTAAAGCATTAAATCAAAGATTAGGAGTCTCATATGATAGGTACATTCGCACAACAGATACATCACACGAGGATACATGTCGCAAATTATGGAACAAATGTGCAGATGCTGGAGACATTTACTTAGGTTCTTATGAAGGATGGTATAATGAAAGAGAAGAAACATTTGTACCAGAGAACGAGGCAGAATTGAATAATTTTATGGATCCAGATTCAGGACTACCATTGAAAAAAGTGAAAGAAGAAAGTTACTTTTTTAGATTAAGTAATTATGCAACTCGTTTAATTGAATACATTAAAGCAAACCCTTCATTTATCGAACCAGCGCAATACCGTGACAGTATATTGCAGCGACTAGAAGTCGAAGGGTTGAAAGATTTATCAATATCTAGAACCACATTCACTTGGGGAATCACGTTACCTGAAGGATACGAGCCTAATCATGTTATGTACGTTTGGTTTGATGCATTAACAAATTATCTTTCCGGTATAAATGGCCTTGATGACAGTAATCCTTTATCTAGATACTGGTCCTCGGCGAAACATGTTATTGGTAAAGATATTATATGGTTTCACTGTGTTATTTGGCCATGCATGTTAATGAGTGCAGGGTTGCCACTACCAGCAGGCGTTTTTGCTCATGGCTTTGTAAATGGCCCTGATGGTCGTAAAATGAGTAAATCATTAAATAATGTCGTAGATCCAATGGATATCTTAGCCACTTACCATGTTGATTCAGTTCGCTACTATACTTGTGCAGCTACTACATATGGCTCTGACATAAACTTTTCGCTGACTAATTTAATTTCCTCACACAATTCCGAGTTAAATGACATATTAGGAAATTTAGTTCATCGTGTATTAACCCTAGCGCAAAATTATTGCGAAGGAAAGGTTCCTTCGACTGTACACGATCCCGGATTTCCATTACCATTCGATGCTGCTGCATTGATTACCGATGTAATCAATGATATGAAATCATGTTCTATTAACTTGGCATTATACAAAGCAATGGACGCTGCTCGTTCAACAAATAGATGGCTCACCGAGGCTGAACCATGGAAAATGAAAGGTGATAATTTGGCAAGACGACCTGCAATAGTCCGAACTGCACTTGAAGCGATATACTTTTTCACTCATTTCCTCGCCCCAGTTATTCCATTTACAGCTGAAACAATATTTCAAAAAATAGGGAAAGCACCAGTACCAGTGCATCGGTTACAATGTGATTTCTATAACTTAGTACCTGGTTCTACTGTAAGTCCTGGTGAAATATTGTTCCAAAAGTATGAAACACCCGAAGAAATAATATTAAAAGAGCTTGAAGCGAAGCAGAAGAAGGCCGCCGCAGCAAAACCTGTCGATCCAAACCAGGATAATTTTACTAAAATTGATTTACGCGTTGCCCAATTTAAAAAAGTATGGAATCACGAGAAGGCAGATCGTCTATACTGTGCTGAAGTAGACATGGGTGATGGTACATCGCGTTCTGTAGTTTCAGGAATCAAATCAGTTTATAGTATCGACCAGTTAGTGAATCGGAAAATTGTGTTAGTATCTAACTTACCCGAGTCCAAGTTTGTTGGATTTTTATCACAAGGAATGGTGTTAGCTGCTAAATCTGCTGATGGCAGTCTTCTAGAACTAGTAACACCACCAGAAGGTGCTGCAGTAGGCGAAAGAGTATACATCGAGGGACTGGTGGGCTCTGCACTATCAGAAAAGCAAATAAAAAAAGATAAAGTTTGGGAGAAAACAGTAGTTGATTTAAAATCTAATGCGGAATGTTTGGTATGTTGGCAAGGTAAACCGCTGCTGACATCAGCAGGAGTTTGTACAGTTTCTTCATTAAATGATTCTCAAATATCGTAACGTTGTATGATGTAACTCATTTAGATATATTTACAGTAAGTCATCTGTTATAATACATGGATGCACATAATATGCGCAT
>JACCDO010326654.1_pt1 | contig 20025 bp, 13 predicted proteins | sample 7446101 | NCBI WGS metagenome assembly JACCDO01 (sample SAMN15323440, study PRJNA562643) | freshwater metagenome | isolation source: river surface water | place: USA:Blue River Watershed | collected 2017-08-16
ATATGTCATCATTCAATTCCTATATCTAGACTTGAGTATGATCACAAGAAATCAAATAAATTACTGCAAAGAAGGACTCTCAACGAGTGAAGTCGAAGCAATAATTGCTAAAAGGAATAATATTGAAGTATGCTGTGCGGATGTTATTAACACATTAACAAAACAAGGTAGTAGTGATGAAGCGATTGGAGTGGGAGTGATTCGACTCTTTGGGACAATAGCACTAACAGCGTTTGGTCTCCTGGGAACCAAGATTGTTGCTATACTAACAAAGAAAAGAGCCAACAATCCATCAAATGAACTAAGAATCGTAAGTAGCGCAGTACTATTCGACTTGGTCTCTATCTATCCAGAAGCTTTGTGGAACACACTGATGACGACTCTAAAAGAAGACTTGATAGCTAACAACGCGCCCATCCAGTCGTTCACCATCACGGCATTCTGTCGCATTCTTCATGTTAGCTTGTACCAATCTATTCCCATGGATCTTCATCGATATGCATTCGTTGAAGTACTTAGCGCAATTCTTACGCAACATAAAGTGAAACAAAGAATTGACGCGCATATCGTGCAGCACCACGATGTGGACGACTTTCACTGTGTACTAAACGAGTCTAACGAGTCATTGCTGATCCACTATCCGTTATTTATTCCTAGGATCCAAAATATCTTGGATAACATACAGCATTACTATGGGTACAGCGAGTACAAAACATATGTATCAAATGTTGTGAGCAAAATGATACAAAATATATACGAGCTGGTGGTGCTGCGGATACACGAAGAGAATGTCGACGCGATGTACAACACGAAGTACGTCACGTTGCTTCTGCAGCAATATTTCAACATTCTGAGTCTGTACTTTCCACATAATATCCTGCAAGAATTAGAATTGAGCTCAAAAACAGGCGCCATTACCGATGCAAATCAGCTGTATTGCAGCTTGGCGTACGAGTCCTTTGAAGCTGAGTTTGATGTTGCTATGCTTCATGAAGTCTTCCATGCGATAAGTTCATTAGATATCGCAGCAGCGTTCACCACTGGCATTAATCATAGATATGGATTGCAATTAACTAATATACACAAATAATTATTTATTTATCTGGTGGGGAAACTCGGGGCGAATAAACACACTTCCGTAGGGCACTAACGGGTTCTGGCGAATGACTTTACTCTTTGCTCCTCCACCAACCTTCGACCTGTTAGTGGTATAAGCAACATACGAAATCACACCATTATCTTCGCCATATGGATCTTTATCACGTAGCTTGCGGTTCTTCTTACCCCAATGCTTCAGTCTCTTGTGTTCCCGCTTCGTACTTGACTCGGCTCCTTCTTCAGTATCAGCTCTCAAGCTTTCGTCATACGCAGCTGCAGAGAATTCTTCTTCTTCTCGTGAGACAGCCTCTTCATTGTCATTATCATCGTCATCATCACTTGCTTCGTCGCCATTATTGTCATACTTGCCATCACCAAACACCATATCTGACTCCATATCACCCGTTGCATTTTGTTTTCTAGTCGAGGAAATACTACTTGATGCTGCCTCTTCTTCTGCCTCCTTTATACGTAATAATGCGATTCTTTCCGCTATCTTTTCCCTGCGGACCATAACTTTCTCCGATTCCAATAGCCATCTATTAACGTCAGTTACCACTGCTGGTACCGATACAAATAGAATGATTCCATCATTAAAATCTCGTAACATTTCTTTACATGCACGAAATTCATCCCATCGACCAGTGCCGTTGGTTATGTATCCCTTGACCGCGCAATACGCACTCAACATCTCATGCCCAGTTGGTGGTCGCTCGGGATTATCCATCAAATCAAGCTCACGTCGAATATGCATACCATATGCTGCTTCTAATAGATGCATAGGCACTCTACTAGCAATAACATTCGCGGGATCGACATAGTCGCGCATTTGATTGATTGGTAGTATACCCGAACACAACATTTCACCAGTGCTCGCCATGAAAGATGGGAATACCAAACCAGGACAATCGCATAACATTACTGCCTCGTTGACCATTAATGTTTGGAAATGTTTTGTTTTCCCTGGTGTGGATGATACACCAACACGTACAACACCATGAGTTGATTTACTTACTCCTAATAATGTATTGATAACTGAACTTTTGCCTACGTTTGGATAACCTAACATACCGATACACACACGATCACCATGTCTTGGTTGCGGATGTATACCAAGAAATGTCGGTATTAATTCTAATAACAAAATCATTTCGTCTCTATTCAATACTTTACTGCGACTTTTAATGCGTTCTGATTCTTCCAAACTATGTATACTGTCTTTATTGGTGCTGCTTTCTCCTTCGCTATTCATGGAGCCGATGATATCATGTGCTAGACTCTCTATTTCATCTCCATCTACTACATTACTACCACTGGTATTATTATCAAGTTTTTCCTGCTCATAAAACGCTGAATAAAATACATACTTAATACCCATCGAAGTCAACTGCTTGGCCCAATGAAGCCGCTGGTAATCAGTCAAAAAATCTGCTTTATTGACTAAGAGAATCATGTGTTTCGGTGGCGACTGCTCCAAAGCATATTTCATAAGGTCAGAAGTATAATACAGTAGTGGATTTCTAGCATCAACAATCTGAATCGCCATATCCGATCGCTCCAGCACCCGCCATAATTGCCTCCACACTTCAATATTTTTTTCGAATGGGGTAACTTTCAATGATTGATTAGCTAATTCCATTCCAGCAATATCTCTTCGCCATGCTAGAAATGAGTCTTTTTCCCTTCGATCAACTTCTTCTCCTGTCATTTCCCTATTCCAGGATGGTTTGCGCGGTATTTTCAAATGTTTATAATCATAGTTAATTGTAGAAAGACTTTGAATGGTAGTAGTCACACTTGGTTCTACTAAGAACGCATCATATTGATGTACACGATGCACAGGCACGGCTGTGCCAGCCATCTCCGAGGAAGCCACATAGTCCTCTAATGCCGAAGTTTCCAACATCGACATCATGTTTACATGTTTCTCCTTGTAATCAATCCCTTTCGCTCCTTGCAATTGTCGCTTAATCAATGCTTTGCCAAAGTCTTTATCTTTCATTTTAGGTTTCCCTTTTCCTTGTCCCCCCTGTTTTGGCATATTTGCTTACTCGCTCCCCCGTTAAATAATACGCACACTCACTCACTCACTTACACACTCACACTCAATTCTTGGGACCGAATTATGTGCGTTCTTTCTACTGGCTGGTTGCCTTGGAAATATTTTGGCGATTTGGTACCATGCGGCCTTTTGGTTATGCAATATTTGAAGTAACAGAATTTAAAAGATAAAAGTGGCTGTCATTACATTTTTTACAGTAAATACAAGACAATTTGGTAATACAATCCTTGGTAATACAATTCTTGGTAATACAATTCGCAATTCTTGGTAATACAATTCACAGTTCTTGGTAATACAAGTCACAATTCCTGGCGATTCAATAGGGATCACTTACATTAGCTGAATACAGAGGTGGCAGTGGACACTGTAGGTTGCTGCAGGTTGTTAACATTACTGGTCGGAGATTTATTACCAGTCACTAATTTATTTGAATTCTTATAATTTTCTGCAAATACAATCCCGTTCGATCTTGACATATCCGCGTATTTCTTGGCAGCGTTTATCTGTCCTTTACTAGACCAAGGCGCGTACATCGAGAAAGTAAGTAGCAACACCTCATTATCGTCAATTGTGGTCTTCTCAATGACACCCCATCTATCACCTCGCTTCTTTAAACCTACCTCAGCTGCATATCCGTGTGCTGCTAGTTGCTGCATATATTTATTCAATGCTCCTTCAGGTGGTAATGTGTTGTTATGAGTTTGAAGTGTTACACGGTCATCATTGATAATAAACTGTATTAATAATTCATCATTCACGACGAACTTTACTTTAAATCTTAAATGTCCCCAATCTTGTTGAATTATCTTGAATATTTTCCCGGTCCACAGCTGTGCAGACTCTTTATCTTTCTCCTTTTCTCTTCCGACATTGGCACGAAATGGACCACATAAAAATTTTGTACTATTGTAACAGTCAGATCTAGTAACTTTAGTAAAGTCAATTGACCCAGAGCTAGGTCCAAGAATCGAAGGGGTGTAGTTATTGGCATCTCCAAATAGATCCTCGGTTTTGTGAACTTGTTTTGATATAACCTTGAATGGTTTACGACAAAATGATTCCATTTGAATTCGTTTACCTTCTTTATCTGCCCTTTCTAATTGATTAAATTTAGTGAATTCAGTACCTATGTGTACCACTTCACCAAATAGACCAGCGGCTGTCTTTGATGGAGGCTTTTTCGTTATTTTCATTATATCTCGTTGTAATGGTAGTAAATTAGTAGTTGTGTTTTGATTCATAGTATATTGTATCTCCCCCGGTTTTATTGTAGCAGGAAGCTTCTTCAACGACCAACATGAACCAGAACGAAACGAATTCGTCACTCTTTCTATTTCACCATGAGTATAAGGAGGTAATGTTGATGAAAATGTTGGTTTTAAATAATGTGGAATGGATGAACTTGTTGATGCAACTTGTTCATTACCACCAATGTTACTTAATGAATCCGCTACTTGGGGTTCGGGTAGAGTGGCATACTTTTGAATAAACAGTTCTAGTTCATCATTTTCAGACATTTTTCATGCTTTTTATTCTTTTTATGTCGTTACTGCCTCATTGACCAGGGCCGCATTTGCATCTGCCGGTACCTTGAACAAATAATCAGCTGAGGCTGATATCAGATTCCTAAGGTCGGTACTGTGACCCGACAAGTCGACTATAGTGTATTCAAAGGAAATTACTGGTATGAAAAAATGTAATTAAATAATCTTATCCAATAATTCTATACGCTATTTCGTAGACACGCCATTGAGGGCCGGGGAAAGGAAAAGACCTTGGCCGGAGATCACAACCCCTCAATAGGATGATTATTAATCTGTATTGAATTCGTCTTATATGTTTTAACGAAGTCTAGTTCATCTATTTCACGGACCCGGCCTAAAATTTCATTACGAAAACGACGAAAAATTTTACCAGGGGTAGCTTTTGTTAAAATGTCAGCACACATAGCAGTAGTAGAGATATAAACAAGTTGAATTTCGTTAAGTGTCAGGACCGGAAATTCACCGTTTTTGATCCGGCCCTCGCCAAAAAAATCCAGTGCGGCACATAGTAATTAAGACAGAGAAATTTTATCAGTAAGTTATTTCGTGCGTGAGTGGGTGTGTGGGTTTGTGAAACTCGTTGCATGGCTGAGTGAGTGATTGGGAAGAGAGTAGTAAGTAAAATGCACGTATTTTCAACATTTCTAGTCACATTATCAGTGTTACTGTTGACCCAGTCAATGGTGCAAGGATTCATTCATCAACGAGCAATTAGTATGCGGAGACAAATCAAGCAAGTTTTATGTCGAGAAATGGACGGAAATGACGTCATGGAATATCAGATATATCCCTCCTCGTATGCCACACCCGCAGACATAGTTGATTCTAACCAGGAAACAGAAGGACCCGATTTGTTTCAACGAGATGCAATTACCACACAAGACGAGTCGGTATTAGTTGTTGCTGGACCAGGTGCTGGCAAAACTAGAGTATTATCTGCTCGATTGGCGTATCTACTAGAGTCGGCAATCTGTGATCCAAATGAAATATTAGTTATCTCGTTTACAAATAGTGCAGCGGATAGATTGAGGAAAAGAGCGGATGAAATACTTATTGGATCAGTAGCAACAACCAAAGGCGTTGTTTCTGATACATTTCATGGCTTTTGTTTGTCCGTTTTAAGGAAAAATTCACATTTAATATATCAAACCCAAAAGAAAATAGTAATAATAGATGATACGGATCAAATGTCAATCATGTTGTCGCTGCTAGAAGCAAAAGGATACCCACCTAACCAGTCCAGCGCATCGAATATCCTGCGGCAGATTAGGTACTGGAAGGAGTTAGGATTAGGTTATTTAGGCATCAAAAAACGTAACTTACAAAGCTGGACCGAACAAAGGGCTTATGAAATGTATCCCGAATACCAAACCAAGCTAAAAACTCTGGGTGCGTTGGATGTAGGCGATTTGTTGCTTGAAACCCTTCGCTTGTTCCGCAAATATCCGCAGATACTTCATGAATATAGATCTCAATTCAAACATATAATTGTCGATGAGTTTCAAGATGTATCACCAGCGCAATACGACATATTGCGTATGTTGGTGCTTGGATCGCGATTAGGAAGTAGTAGAAGTAGCATGACGAATAGTATAGATGACTTAGGTAGTGATAGTGGTGTGATAAACATGAATGAAAGACCATTACTTTCCCGTTTCCCTCCAAAAGAAGCATATGTTGATGCCAAGGTTAGTGTATTCTGCGCTGGTGACGACGATCAATCTATATACGGCTGGCGAGGCGCACAAGTCGAATTAATGCGTAGATTCCGCTTTGATTTCCCTGGCTCCAAGCTGCTTCGGTTCCAGACGTCATATCGCATGCATGATACGCTTTGTAAAGTATCCAGCGCAATTGCTTCCCCACTACCAGGAAGAATTCAAAAATCATTGAAGTCAAATGTTTTATTGAATATATTCGACAGCGATGACACCGTCAGTGCCAAACATGATGCGAGTCCGGCCATGAATAATAAAGAAACTAGAGCAGGGATCGAAGTACGGAGGATGTTGAATGATGAAGATGAAATAGCATGGATAGCTTCGTACCTACAAAAAAAGATAACAACTATGAACATGAGTGAGAAGGTAATTGACAATGACGTAAGCATCGCCATCCTTGCTCGAACCCAGCAAGATTTGCGACGAATTATGAATGCTTTAGATGAGCACAAGATCTCTTATCGCTCGCGTGGTCATGGTAGTGCCACCTTACCCAGTATTGTGATGTCGCCACTTAATTTATTGAAATTATTAATAAATCCAGATGATGACGTTGCATTTCAATCCGCAATTGACAATGACATCATGCTGAGTGCGGTGACGTCCCATGACGTATCCAGTGTTATTCTACTGCAAATCAAGTCATTAGCGATGCAAAAGGGTATCTCACTATTCAAAAGTGCCCGTCAATGTATTCTGACGGGGCTACTCAAAGGCAAGTACGCCACGGCATTAAGTAGATTTATTCAAAAATACGATGCATGGCGATCGGATTTCCAGCGTTATTACAAGCGAGGCGATAGTGGACAGAAGACAATACGACATATACTATACTCCGCGTACTCCACACGATGGAGTAATGACTTCTCCCGTGCTGTTGACGAATTAAGTAAATCAGCATGTGGTTTTGATACATTAAATAATTTCTTTGAGACAATCCAGTTAGAAGGTGATTACGAGGTGGATGAGTCAACCATCTTAGCCAGTCCAATGAGTAATGTAACACCGCGAACGAACAAGGTAACCATCTGGACGATGGTGATGCATGCCGCCAAGGGATTAGAATTTAATGAAGTTCTTTTACCATTTTGGGTTGATGGTAATGTTCCAAAGAGCAATTCCCCTGACGAAAGACGCCTTGCGTTTGTATCACTTACTCGCGCAAGAGAAAGAGTCATGATATCATATTCCCAACGAAAAAGTAACAGTATGACCAAGAAAAGCTTTGCATTGAAGCCATCACCTTATATTGATGAAATATTTGATGTTAATAACAGTTTTATTACGTTTGAAGACGTTGCTAATGTCGCTGCTGAGAGATCAATCATGTCCACCATCGTCACCTCGCCGTCACAGAATAAAGAAAAAATTGTAAAAAGTTCAATTAGTCAATCAAACAATATATATTCCACAAAAACCGCTTCAAGTATTACTCCAACGGCTGGGAAGACTAGCGGGACTCCAACGGTAGGGAAGACTAGCGGGACTCATCCATATTTATCGGATGATTTACGAAAAATAATAACGAAACAAGAGAAAGATACATCACCAAGCAAGAAAGAAGATATTGGAACAACAAAAACAGGGCGCTCTCAATTCCCCGAGGCCTCCCAGCTCACTTCTGTTGAAATCAATAGGTTACTCTTTGAGTCAAAAGCAAGTAAAACTGAATTAAAAGAGTATTTTAAGAGTGTCTTGGCTTCATTATATCAACTCAAACGAGGATTGATTGAAGTCACAGACAGTGATGGAGTGCTCAGCACAAAACAACTTTCACGGGCATCAGCCATTGAAATTGGTAGATATTTAATAGCTAAAATGAAAAAAAATACTAAAATATAGACACAAATTGTACATTATATAATATTGACAGTAATATTCAATTCTATCTTGTGTTCACCGTTGAGAGGCGACGCTGCTCAAATCGCACGACATGAATAGAACGTTTGAGTAGTCACTTACTACCTTAAATCCTAGTTTTAAGTATAAATTTAATGCGATTTCACCTGGTTCTGCATGTAGAAACATTTGATCATATCCCCATGCTTTGGCTTCTACTTGGCACGATTTTACTAACAATTTTCCGAGCCCAGTCCCGCGATACGGCGGCGCCACAAGCAAGTTACACAAATATGGCTGTAATAAGTTGGGTGGCGAGGAATATAATGCTTTTCTTTTAGCCAACACTAATGGTTTCAATGCCTTCGAAGGTATAATGAGTCAATGCATTAGTTATCATAAGTTAGTGATTACCTTCAATGTGCCATCACATGGCTGTAACGATAAATCAACAAATCCAATTAATTTCTTACCTGATTTCATTTTCAATCCAATCAATTTATGTCCCATTTGATCAGGGAACAATACTTTGGGAATAAATAATGATATTATACTCCATTGTAATGAGAAATAATTCTGAATTGTATCTTGTTGATATTTAAATTGCTCTCCGGCTAGATAAATCAACTCGGGAATATCTTTGAGTTTCACATCTTCAACCAACACGTCTATCGACGGCTTCGATGTTGATGCGATCCGAGGTGAATCTGAAACGGTTTGATCATTTAGCATCGAGACGCGAGTCCGCACGGATACAGGAGTCCATTTAGTTACACGTAGTCCGTTAGTTAAAACCACTAAAATCGCGAGAATCAACAACGGAGTCATTGTTGCTATGTATGATCTATATTATATGCACACTCTCGTCGGGCCGGTACCGGCAAGTTGTACCGGTTCACAAACTGAGGTTTAATTGATTTAATTTATTACTATTTTAGTCTATTTAGTTCGCTTGGAATTAGGTGTGGAAATTATTTCTCTGTAAGTTGCTTGTAAGACAAAGTTAAGATGAGAATGAATATCAATAATAATATTTCTATTAAATCAATCAAGTTACTATGTATACAATAAACAAGTGTTCTATCACCTACCAAGTTAACTTGGCATCAAACCTGGCGATACAAATAGCAAATGCTTGGAGTAGCGAGAGTGGATGCTTGAAATCCATGTTATAACAATCATCGGTGGTCTTTCCCATCTGTAACAAAAACTCCTTTTCACTGTCTGGCACTTGAGTTGTTCGACTGTCTTGCGGACCAGATTCAACTAATTGAAAATTCTTCACTGACGCAACATTAGCTCTGCCCTTGAAGTCAACCAAACACGACGATAGTGGGTCATACTTACTTGTCCGTTCATTCAATACAAATAATTTTGATGATAATAATTCATTTTGTTTTCCTGCTGCACGTACACGGGAAAATGGTGCTACCTACGTGGGTCATAAAATAAGCGAGAATTTAAAAAATATATAGATATGCAAGAGCGTGTCTTACCAATACTTTGGAGCACTTGGTGATATTATTTTTGTCATCTGCTGTGTATAGATCTGGATTTGCCATACAATTAAAATTGTTATTTGGTATACATACTTCAGTGCCACGCACACCAGGTGGTGGTGGTCGTTTCTTTGTATTAAAATGTATAACTGCTAATTCTTTTCTGAATAATGATGCATCATGGGCGTCGCTAGGTACACCAGTTCCAACGCGAACATTAGGCACATCTTCTTCATCATCATCATTATCATTACTATCTTTACTACTATTGTCTGTAGTGAATAGACTGGTTAGCTAACAAGCCAGTAAATAAATGGGTGAATGAGTACCTTTACCACTAGCAAAACTCTTACTGTCCGCATCATCGGCACGAGATAAAGTGCCATGATCATACAGAACATAGTCATTAGATGATGTTTTACGCAATTTACCAAGATACAATCGACTTCTCTTCTCTCTTTTCAACCATAAATCTTCTTGTTTTAAGGAGAAAATATAATGTGAGGAAAGTGATGGTACCTTGCGGCACACAATGAGCTCGCGACCAGTACCATCCTCTAAGTCTGCACATAGAGAGTAAAATGGCTGAAAGAAATTAGAACCACTGCGATTTCTTTCAATATAACATTTGGTGATAGTTCCCGGATCGCAAGGTGACAATACGAAGTGTCGCAATTCACGATAGGTAGCCTTGTAAATTAACAAATGAGTGACGAGTGATTAACAGTGGGGATACAGGAATGAGTGATAGAGTTTGAATAAATGAGTACCTTTAAAATGCTTTGGAAATTATAAGAAATTAGCTTGCTTTTCGACGAATTGTTGGTAAAAGATGCCCTATTACTTGCTTTTTCTTCAGCGATCGGCACTTTACTCGAAGCTAATTGCTTGCCGGAATAAGAATCGTCTTCTTTACTACTAGCATACACATCCCTTGGTGAATCTACACCATCGTCAACTTCATCGTCATCAAAACCAATATTATCTTTTCCTAAAGGATTTAAATGAGTAGGTGAATAAACTAAAAGTAAATATTAATTACCTTTTTCCTTCCTCTGGTCATCATAAAAACTATCTTCATCTACACTAGGACTAAAATCAGAAGAAGCATCCAATGACTTCTTATAGCTATAGCCCCCATCTCTGTCTCTATCTCTATCTCTATTCCTTCCTGCTTCATAACTATCGTCACTTTTTTCATCCTCAGAATCATTCGATTTTAACGGTGTTCCACGTACTTTCGGAATAAACCCCGCGCTTTGCGTGGCTGCTGTCATCGCAGCGGGTGGCGCGCTCTTGGGCATCACGATAATTCGCTTCTTGACATTTTCAATCACGTCTTTACTCACTGGTGCGGCATTTGAAGGAGGCGGTGGCGCCTTATACACCAATCGTTTTCCGATTGGTTTACGATTGTCACCGATGAAGTTTTCTTTGGACTCCGCCTGGGCGGAGGGCTCCGAGGCCTCACTGGCTTCCATTATCTGCTTCAAATTGTTTTGTACTCCAACTTTTTTGACATCATTCAAACGAATCAAAAGGGCCGGAAAGTACCGGTGCCCATTGGAATTCCAAACTTTGAAGTTGCTTAGTAAGCGACAAAATAAGAATAGGTAAACAGTAAAGTGAAAAACAAGGTGTGCATAAGTACAAGTATGGAAACTTTAATCTTTATCCTTATTCCTCGATTATCCATTAAAATTAGGGATTACCAAGAACCGGGGACCAAAATCCAAAGAAATATTCTACTCTTCGCTGACGACGACTTTCGCTGGCGAATCGTTGCTGGACTCCAAGTCTTTGGGCTGTTCAAATTTATGGACGATAAAAAATTATTGGTACTTAAATAATATAATCGTCGTAACAATTAGTCAGGCATGATGCTCCGTTTCTGTTTTAAGTTGGTAATTTTGATAACAGTTTGCAGAATATCGCTTACTTTTAAGGATGATGATGCACAGGATACTGATGACGATAGCGTAAATAGGTTCGAAAAGTTATTATTTTATCTATTTAGTATCACTAATCATGAATTTAATGTGTAATAGGTATACAGAGGGAAATTTTCTTATAGACTTGACGGCAGATTTTACAGAATCAACAAATGTATATTTTAGTAACTCGTATAAAGTCGCTAAAGACGAACTTAAGTCATTTTGTAATCAATGGGCCAGTACTGTTGGAGAAGAAGAAATTCCCGATACCACAAATAGAAATGAGTCATGGGAAGTCGCAGGTGGCGTAACCTCTTGGATACAGTCTACCTTTACTCCAACAGTAATAGAGCAAAAGTATTCTTATGATGATGCTCCGCACATAGTTTTTGTATTAGTTGATGACTGGGGTTATAATGACTTAGGTTATAGATCGACATATTTAAATTGGACGACTCCTACCATTGATAAATTAGCCGAGGAAGGTGTGAAATTAGAGAATTATTACAATCATTATTCCTGCGTGCCATCAAGGTCTGCGTTATTAACTAGTAAGTATGCATTTGTAGTAGGAATGTACGAGGATCGATCAGGTTCTGAATTGCCTCTAAAGGAAATAACACTTGCGCAAGAATTAAAGTCAGCTGGATATCATACGTACATGGTCGGTAAGTGGCATTTAGGGATTTCTACCGTTTACCACCATCCATTGAACAGAGGATTTGACAGTTTTTATGGGTTCTATAGTGGTTATGTTGACTACTGGAATAAAACATACCGTGGTTACCTTGATTTACAAGATGGATTCGATCTGGTAACCGACCAAACAGAGTTAAGTAACACATTGCATAACGGATATTTATTACAAACGAAGGCAGAGAAAGCTATTGATGATTACATAAATAACTATGGTGATAGCGGCGAACCAATGTTCTTGTATTATTCTATGCAATTAATACATGGTGTGTGGGCTGCCCCGGATAGGTTTTTACAACGATGTGATGATACCAAGTCATTAGGTGTTTTTGATGACGATTATGATAATACTTTGATTCAAACGTACTGTGCGATGAACGTCATGCTAGACGAGGCTATTGCTAACTTAACTTGTAAGATGGACAGTGTGGGAATGGGAGAGAACACTATCTTGATAATCGTGTCGGATAATGGCGGGGAAGCCTCAGTTAATGGCAACAACTACCCAATGAGAGGGTCCAAAGGGGCTTATTTCAATGGTGGAGTACTTGGTAATGCTATAATTCACTCAAAATTAATCCCTGAGGCAGTCAGAGGAACATCATACTACGGACAAGTACATATAACTGATTGGTTGCCAACCCTCATGGGCCAAGCCACTAATGGTGCCTGGACAGGCAGCTACTCAGATACGAACGTATTGGATGGGGTTGACGTGTGGTCTGCAATCATGGAGAACACTACCAGTCCACACCAAACAATAGTGCACTATCATGATGGTGAAGTTTGTACTATTCAATATAAAATGGTGAAAATGATAAGTTCAGACAATTGGAAAGACTACCACGAGCCAGATCACTATTTTAAAAACGATCAGGCCCCACAAAATTCCGTTGAAAGTTGTGATATCCCGTCGCTGATATCTGGAGAGCACTCGCCAACCTCTAAACCTACTAAAAAGCCTTTTTCTCCGTCTTACGCACCCACCAGTCCGTCGTATAAACCAACCAAAAAACCATTTTATAAACCTACCGGTTCCCCCACGAGTGCTCCTAGTGTACGTACTAACACTTCCGAATCACCATCCGTGAATTATAGCGACGACGATGATGATAATGACGACAAAATAAATAGAAATGATGGTGACGATCTTGCCGGATACGGTCGTGACGATGATGATGGCGAGACTTTATCACCAACGCCAAGTATCACTCACAATCCTACCCCTACTGACCTTGTGCCAACATCTAAAACGCAAGCCCCAACACCAGAAAGAACTTTTAGTCCAACAGATGGTGATGACGACGACGATGATGATGATGATGATGATGATGATGATGACGATGACGATGATGATAATATATATGTACCAACGGAAGCACCAACAGTAAGTACAGACAGTGAAGATGCGGAAACAGATGACACTACTATTTCCTCAATAGACGGCTCCAACCACGATTACCTCTTCGAAATAATCGCAATTGTGTTAGTGTTCATGGCTCTTGCGTGCGGCATTTACTACTACTGCAACAGAAAGAAAATGAACGAGTATCAAGCTGTGAATAGTAACGATTCTTATGCCAAAGACCCTAGCAGATACAATTCGTATGGTTACAAAGCGTACAATTCATCTGATAACTCTGAAGTGACGTCATTACTTCCCACGAAGAGCATGGAATTTAGTAATACTTCATCAAATAAATTTCATGCAATAGCCGCTACCGTTTCATCACTGTCATCCTCCTCGACTGCGCCACGAGTATATTTCAGAGCTTCCGATTTAGAAGGAGTTGATTTATACGCCGCTTTGATGTCCCGATTCACAGCGATTATCTCGGCTGGTGTCACATGTCGATTACACACCACCAAAGGACCAAAATCTATCTTATTGTCTATGATAGGCCACGAGATCCGATGGCAAGCCGTTACATCGGCACAAAAAAGATATAAATTGAATTTAAAAGACATAATTTCAGTTGAAATAGGCAAACAAACAAGGTATTTTTGTCCATTTTGAATTTATTTACTCATTCTTATTCGCTATTTGAAACAGTAATTTCATGAAAAGCATATCCGCTAATGACGACCTGTGCTTTTCCCTTGTTACACAGAAAACTACGTTAGATTTAGAAGCCGAAAGTAAAATTGAGCGTGATTCGTTGGTGAAAGGCTTCCAGCTCACTATAGTTAATTTTAGAAATCCTAAAGTATAACTTTTTAGATTGTAAAATTTTATTGAACAACATTTTGCACTGACGTACTTACCAAACTACTCATTATTGCACCTATCACGAGCCTCACTTAGCTAGAGGATACTGCGGAAATCCCTAGATCATAGCCGGTATTGATCTGATACAGTACCTACAGTGTGAGTCACTAGGCAAAAGAGTCGCTGTTAGTGTTATTTCATATGGGAGTTGCCCCCACAAAGGAGTTCGGCACTGCCTCGTTGCCGATTGTGAGCAAACGCATCACTTCGCTGGGTCATAATGGACCAAGAGAGATCGCAATCGTAGCAGGTAATTTACTTTATCGCTTACTCACTAAAATACCTACTTCATCGCCCATATTCTCATTTATTTGTTTGTTTATTTAAAGCTGGTTGTTTTTGGGGGATAGAATTGGCGTTTCAACGAATCCCAGGAGTTGTTAAGACTAATGTAGGCTATACTGACGGGGACTTACTCAATCCAACGTATGAACAAGTATGTAGTGGTCGCACGAACCACACCGAAGCTGTTCAAATAGAGTTTGACCCATCAATTGTGAAATACGAAGAGTTATTAACAGGTTAAATAATCCAACTTCTTGATAATTTATTCGTTTACTCACTTACTTATTTAGTATTTTTTGATATTCATGATCCAACAACTCCTAACAGACAGGGTAATGACGTGGGTACTCAATATCGCAGTGGGATATATTATTTTAACGACGAACAAAAAAATAAAGCCATGCAAATACGCGATAAATTCCAAAAAAAATATGACTCACCGATTGTGACTGATATCAAACTAGCCAGTCGTTTCTTCCTGGCGGAAGACTATCATCAACAATACTTACAAAAGAATGGACAAAGCTGTAAAAAGGGAGATTTAAGTCCCATGCGCTGCTATGGATGACAAATTTAATCTTATAATACTTATATACATTGTTAAATCTATTTAAATACCTTGATCTCACCATCGCGTCCTGCGGACACAAGCATTTTGGTACCACTGGGTAATTCAATACACTTTAAGTCCAAAATAGCGTCTTTGAACTTGCTTACCGCTGCTATGGGCCCCCTTCCTTCGCAGATTGGTACATGACCATGAGAGATCGTTTCGATGGTGGGTAATGCAGTGTCATAACAGACAAAGAGCTTACCACTAGCAACGTTGTTGTTAGAATTATCGTAGGTATTCATAATTAATGGAGCTTCAAATGTCGGTTTAGGTTGCGCTTGCGACTCTAGTCCCCAGATAGTACAGCACTTACCAGGTGATGAAAAATCCCAAAATCGTATCATTTTATCACATCCTGCAGTGATCACGTATGACGAAGACGTATTTGATACATTGCAGATCATCGAACGAATTGAAGTATCACTGGAATTGCTGCCTTTGTACTGTGTATTGTCGTGAATATAGGCATCATACGCATATGGGATTGGCATATCAGGTGGGTTCGGTAGAGGTACCTCCATTAAATGAGGTAATGTTCCTAATGGCTTACGGCTGTCACTTAAAGGAATAGAACGGAAACATTTCAAGCATTCGCCGCCTTCGGGGATACCAAAGACAGCCGTTTCGCTATTTCCTGCTGCAACGAATAAATAGGCACCATCTGTATACGATAAGTTGCTGTTGGACCCTAAACCTAAGCCAGCACCGACATTGTTGTACCCACCCATAGACTTTGATAATGTCTTGCAGCATTCCAATCGATGTACATAGCCCATGGATGAGTGACGCCACAGTTTGCACATGATATTGTAGCGTAAATCCCATAAACAAACATAACCCCTGGAGGTACCTACACATATCCAATTCCTTTCCGGTAATCCAGTGAGTGTGGTAGGAGAACCTAACTCTGGTCGAATGGTATATTTAAACACTTCGCGACATGATCGGAGGTCCCAACCATGTATCACTCCTTTTTGTGTGACGTATATTAAAATGGATGCAATATCACTATTGAAATGTTGCAAGGCTATTACTGGTCCCTCCTTGGCGTCGACATGACGAACCACCGAGTACGTTCCAATAACATTTAATCCAGCATTTGGTGATCTGTTGTACATGTCATCGTATGCCTCCATAGTGGAACCATCACTCGTACTGGTAGGGGTTACTGATGATGCGTTAATTCCGGCTGGTGATTGACTGGTTGGTGCTGTCACATCTACTCGCCATACGTGCACAGTGCCATCTGCTGAACATGATGCAACTGAATGTGTGTTTTCTATAAAAGTGATGTCATTAATCACACCAGAATGGCCTGAATACGTCAATGATGAACGAGGGAATGCGGTGTGATCTAATCCTTTACACTGCCAAATTTTTACAGTTTTATCACTTGAAGCAGATGCAAAAAAAGAATTATCAGGAGATACCGCCAGCCTATTGACCGCTTTCGTGTGCTCACTAAGTGACGCGATAAACATGGTAAGACTTTCCTTTGGTCGCCAATTATTTCTACTTTCACGTGGTTCATTTACTACTTCAAATGCATCCTTTAGAGCGTTACCATATTTTCTATTTTCAATACCAATAAAACCAAAATCTGCAGGCAACGGAGGAATTTCAAGAGCCTTGATTCGTTTGATCAGCGACCGGCATTCTGCGTGCTGCTTGATCGATGGTGCATTAATCTTGTTTCTACTGACCCCAGCAGGTAGGTTATTACCGTTTTCAGAAACAGGGGATGATGCCGAGTCGAAACGTAACCGTCCGGTTCCATCCGATGGTAGTGAAGGATCGTTATCATAGTACTCATTCATAACGGAACTAACTGATGCACGACGGTTAGGTTTGTTAATCTGCATATGCATCGACATATGCTTATTCAACTGCTCTACCTCATCACTATTGGCATAACTACTATCCTGCTTGAAGTAATTATCACTATTCAGAAGTGTGGTATCGACCGTCAACACCCCTCGCCCTTTGGTGCTGCTATCGCTGATGCCATATAACTGACGTAAATAATGATGCGATTTATCGTTGTCTAGATGTATCTCCATGCCTCGAATACTATCTGGTATGGTTTGATGCACATTATTGATACCGTATTTTTGATGAGGCACGCGATAACATCTTGTTTTCTTGATATCCAGAAACGTATTGGTTTCTAGAATAGAATCCACATTACCATAGCTTCGTTGATGGCGTTGGTAAGGGGACGATGCCGGATTACTATAATTGGTGCCATTGGTATGACGCCATTGCACTGTCTTCGTGTGTACCTCATTCGCTGCAGATTCCAAATATTTTCGAATGTATCCTAACTTCGTCGCGTCATTAATGCTCGAGGCACCGCTTGTGTGCTTGTCGTCGTACGATAATGTACCGTTATCATCCTCGATTATTGGTTTTAACGACGTGAAATTATCAGTAGTAACCGCTGGCTCATCCGAGCCTACCCGAGCGGAGTCGGCTTCATTGTAATCAATACTATCCATGCTTAATGATGACATATCCACATCTACCGCAGACTGATTCGATGCCCTTGTCATGGAGGGATTACGAGTCGCTAATATTTGCATACGACGTAAAATTGCTTGATTATAGCTACGTCGACTAATTGGTTCAATTAATGCATTTTGAATCGTCTCTTTGTTCAACGTCACTCCTATCAAGTCGTACTTCAGTATTGGTCTCAATAATGGCAAGATGAAAACGTAGGCATCAACGACACCCATCCGTTGCACTATAGCAGCAATAAGGTCATTTGAATACGAACGAATACTTTTTGATGGATGTAATAACAACGCCGTAATATTGTCTTTGATGGCTTGTAGTATGACGTCATTAGATAATAATTGCATTTGCACCAACGTCGTCAAACAATTAATTGCCTGCACAATCACTTTTTCTTCTACATCAAATAAACATTTTTCAAATAATGGAAGAATATATTGTGACGTTACCACATTGCCTACAAACACACAAACGGCGGGAATATTGGAACAAAATGCTAACCGAACCTCCCAATCGGGATCATTCAAGAAAGTCAAGACATAGTGCAGCAGCTCATCGACTATGTCATATTGTCCAAAGAAAACGGATAATTTCATGCTATCGGCAAGTATGATCCGTTTAATCATCGAGGAATACGCCGTATTGCCGCCTGCGTAATTCTGTCCGTCCGCAAACGCACTTCGTTCATTCAGTAACTCTTTCAAATACGTACTTATTTGTGATCGTAATTTTTGTAGTTTACGATCGTATGGGAAGTCAACCGTTTCACTAGAAGGTGTGGCGGTACTGGTGCCTCTGCCATCACTATCGAGGGATGTATTCTTACTTAACGCGAGCATATGTGCTTTGTCTAAAAACCTTTTACTCACTTCAGCAATTGTACCCAATGCTTCTGCACATGCGATTTTCACGAGGATATCACGTTCACATTCGGGATTATTACTCGTTGGATTAATAAAAAATTTATCTAATTGCGGAAAGAAATAGAGCGGGAAAATATCTGCTTCGTAGGTAGCAAACGTGTGTACCAACGATAATAATGCTTTTAATGCGCGAATAGCCGTTGCTCGCACCACCGGTACCGGATCGGTGGTAGCAGATATTAATAAAGGAGAGATCCGTTGCAGTATTACCTCATCGGTGCATCGCTTACCAATATATATGATTAACATCAAAGAAATTAACTTGGACTGTGGAAATTTCAACTGGCGAAAATTACTACATATAAGTTGAATGATTAACACTAAGCTGTCGTATGTCGTACGTTTGTTACTACCATCACCGTAACTCTCAAACACATTGAATCCGTTATAATGATTGGTGCTGGCGGGTTCTGTCACAGGAATGTTGCTAGGAGGTGACGACGACACAGTTGATGGTGAACCTTGTAATAATTCGGTGCATTTTTTCATTAATTCCTCTAACGACATTGATGAATAATTCTCTTCCTTTACAGAGGCGCCTCTCGATGCGGACGGAGCACTATTATTAGTGCTGCCGTTAGGCAAATCAATTTTAATGACATCCGATAGTAACTCTTTGAAATAGACGTTGGCATCGGCATCAGTCCTCTTTCTAGTGGCTAACAAGGACTCAAATGGCAAGCTATTTATCAATGACTTGGCGACATTGGCATCCTCCCCTTGCTGCTGCAGCGCATCTATTTTATCTAAGGATATAGTCTCTACAACTGCCGATTGAGATGTTAACCCGGGAATACTAGACATTGCCTCGGCGAAGAAATTATTTGCATCGACGTCATTTGTATTTGTAATCGCCTCCATTATATGCTTGAAATTGGTACAGATTATATTGATCCGATCATCAGGAGTGTAACCACACCAGTGTAAACGCATATAAAAGGGGAGTAAAATGTCTTCAAATTCAGATTTAAATGGGTACTTATTGGTATTATGTAGGGGCGCAGATGGTGGCATATTCTTATCAG
>JACCDO010708286.1_pt1 | contig 20024 bp, 20 predicted proteins | sample 7446101 | NCBI WGS metagenome assembly JACCDO01 (sample SAMN15323440, study PRJNA562643) | freshwater metagenome | isolation source: river surface water | place: USA:Blue River Watershed | collected 2017-08-16
CTATGCAACAAAGTTTATCACCTGATGAAATTAAAGAAAAACTAAAAGAATATACACCAATAGACACAATTGATGAAGCACCTATTAATAGTCATATTAGATATTTTACAATTGATAGTAAGGGGAAAAAACAATTTAGATTGGGTGGATTTTTAACAAAAATTGATACAGATTATGTAGTATTATCAAATGGTAAATTAAGTTGGTCTGTTCAAAAAAAGAATTCCATATTTTTTAAAAAAATGTCTTATGATGAATTAAAAGAAGAATTAATTGATAAAATATCTAATAAATTTGAGAAAAAAATAATATCTTTAGAAAAAGAAAATGAAACATTAAAAACAACATTAAAAGATATTAAGAAAACATTAAAAAAATAATTATTATTAAATTACAATAAAATTAATATATAAAAATATTAATTTTATTTTCTTGATTATTATATATATTATGCCATCAATCAGTGGATCACGTCAAATTAAGAAAAGCAGCAAGAAAAATAGCAAAAGTGGAAGCAAGAAAAATACCAAGAAAAATAATATGGATTTTTCAAGCATTTTAAATGATATGGATGATGATAAAATGATGAATCAACAAAATCAAGGTTATCAAAATATGCAATCACAACAAATGCAAATGCCAACTATGCAAATGCCAGGTATGCAAATGCCCGGTATGCAAATGCCCGGTATGCAAATGCCTGGTATGCAAATGCCTGGTATGATGCCTGGTATGCCCGGTATGATGCCAGGTATGCCTGCTATGGACCCAAATATGGGAATGCATATGACTGGTGCATCAAATGAAGTTGATCATCTTCATCTTCAACACTTTGTTCCATTAAATCAAAATCTTCAAATTGATAATTTTGGTGTTAATCCCAATCAATTAACATCAGAAGTTAAACCAAATAATCAATATAGAGGTTTTTCTAACCCAACACCAGCACCAGCACCAGCACCTGCATCAGCACCAGTTCCTCAAGTAGGAGGTGGTAAAATGTTTTCTGCATATGATGCATTTGTTAACAAATTTATGTAAATAAATTATTATTAATTATTAATTATTATTAATAATTATTAATATAATTTAAATATTGGAATATTTATTACTTGATCCATTATATAAGTATCTTTATCTAATTTTAAATAATTTCCATTACTATCTTTTCCAACTTTCCCAATTGGATAATCTAATTCATTATCATATACTGTTCCTGATTGTTCATAAAACCATGCATTTGTTTCTTCTGAATAACTTGTTTCATCTATTTTTTTAACAACTTTAATTTTTCTAACTTTAATTCTCTTTTTAATAGAATCAATTGCATTTAATCCATTGTCCATCATACCATCGATTTCTATATCTTTATTATAAGCAGGACCAACATTTCTTTCAAATTGAGATTCTTCATTAAATTTAAAACAACTATATTTTGAACCCATCATATTATGAGCTTTAAATAATTCACAATCAACAGCTGCTTCTTTTATTGCTTCAATAAATGATATTAATAAATTATTCTTTCTTCTTGATATATTCTCCATCATTTCATCAGATGTTTCTTTTTTTATAGTAATCATATATTTTGCTTTTTTATCTTTTTCTTCTTTAGGTATCATTTTTTTCATTTGTTCTATATCTCTAACCATTTTATATCTAAATACATCTACTGTTCGTTCTTTTAATGGTAATTCTTTATGATGACATTGACGTACTGCACGACCAATAACTTGTTCTATACGAACTTCATTCCAATATGGTTCTAAAATATGAACTTGTCTACAATTATTTAAGTTAATACCTTCTGCACCTGCAGGTGAAATCATTATAATTTTAATAATATCTCCATTTTTATTTTCTTTCATATTGAATATTTTTTTATTCTTTTCTCTCAAGTCTTTATCAATTCCACCATGAAATTCCATAAAACGTAAACTATTTTTATTATTTGTAGAATTAATTTTATTTGAAAAATTATTTGTAATATTATTTATATTAAATTCTTTATCCTCATCTATTGAAATAAAACCAAAAAATGCTAAATATATTTTAAATACTTGTAATCCTTCCATTTCAACATAATTACTATAAACAAGAGAGCTCCCAGGTGATTTAAGAATGTTAAATATTATATTTAACATTTTTGGTCCATGATTATAAAAAGCTGTAAATAATGATGATATTTTATCATTACCATTTATAGTTTTTTCAATCATAATTGTAAAACTACCATCATATTTATCAAAGAAATTTTTAACATCAGTTTGTAAAGTATGACCATTCTCTTTATCTTCTCTATGAAGGTCTTTAAAATAATTTATAGTAGCATTTATAAATTCTTGACATTTTTTTATATACATTGCTATTGTTTCAGATGATTTTTTCATACTTTTTATCTTATCAACTTTCTTACCTTCATCTATAATAAGAGCATCTTTATCTTCAATTTTAAACATACCCGGACGAGGTCTCTTTTCACCATTTATATTATTATCAATATTTGGAAAAACAAAATTACAAGCTTGTCTAGTATAAGAAGCATAAGTTGACATATCATCACCACCTAATTTACCTCTTGAAAATTTCTTTCTTATTTTTTCTTTTTGTTCTTCAATTTCCTCAAGATATTTATATACTTCTAATTGATAAGAACCCATTGTTAATTCCTTATAATGTGTTGTTTTACGGGCAAATTTATCTGGTGTTGAACCAATATAATAACTAACTAAACCCATTATTCTTCTTTGAAATTGATTCTTTTTATTCTCATTTAAACTTTCAAAATTAGTAGAGGAAATATATAATTGATTAAAAATAGCTTCACTTGCAGGAAATGTTTCTGGTCTTAATAAATTAAAAATTAATGCAAATTCAAATGGATTATTAACAGCTGGTGTTCCTGATAATAAAACAACACGAGTTTTATTATTATCTTTCTTTTCTTGTTGGATATAATCGTAAATAACTTGTGCACGCTTGCCCTTTTTAGAACTTATATTATTATAAACATTACGAATAAAATTATGAGCTTCATCAATTATAAATATAGATTCACGACTACTATCTGATTTTTTAACTACTTCTAAAAAATCTCTATCAGCAAAAGGTGAATCATAATGGACAAATTTAATATTATCCATTTTAGCATCTCTATCCTGAGTTCCTATCCAATCACTTAAATCTTTTAACCATGGGTCATTTTTTAAAGATGCTTTGATTAATAAAAAAACATTCCACTTTGGAGTATAATTATATAAAACATTATATATATTAATAGCACTAACAGTCTTACCAGAACCTAAACCATGATAAACCAATACATCTTTGAATGGAGAACGATAATTTAAAAATTGACCAAGAAACTTTTGATAAACAGTTAATTCTTTAACAATAGTTTCATTACATGGGTCATCACCTTCTTTTCTTAATATTTCAGGTATCTCATAATTCTTAAAATTTAATAATAACCATGATGGAAATAATCTTCCATTGATTTCTAAATTTAAAGTCGATTCTTTAGATTCCCTGGGGTCTTTTGACATTATATAAATCATAGATTATTTTATAATTATTATAAATCTTTATTTTTAATGGATAGAAAAATCTAATGATTTTGGACCAAAAATTCTCTCTGTTGTTTTAAAATGATAACAATCTATATACATATATTAAGCATTCATGTTTTTTTGTATATAGATTGTTATCATTCTAATTGAGGTGTATTATGTTTAGACAAACTATCTTCCCATGTTTTCCTAACTATATCACGCTGATTATAGCTTAATGTATTAAGGTCATCATGATATAATTTCATATGATATGGTTCTAGATAATTAAATATTCTTTTTTCAATGTCTTCAATTCTTCTTTCAAATTTATCTTGAATATCAAAATCTTTAATAGTATTATTTAATATTTTCATATGTTTAATACTATTCTTAAATACTTTTTCAAAGAAATCAAATTTACGAACTTTTTCTACTTTATTAGTTTCTAAATTTAAAGCATTTACATATTTATTATTTATATTTGTAGTGCAAAACAAATGATTTTGAGGAATATCTTTATTGAAATTAATATGTTTAATTAAAGTTATAATACCATCAATTCCATCATTAATAATTTCTTCCTTTTGTTTTTCAGTTAAATTTAATACATTTTGATTTTCTAATGATGTAAAATTTATTGTTATATTATTAAATGTTTGATTAACTGTTCCATGGTCTGATACATTAAATTGATTTGTTATATTTTTTTCTTTTGTAATTTCAATATGTTGTTTACAAGTTTTATTTTCATGACGCCACAAACTATGTCTATTAGCTAATTCCTTTTTACAATATTTACATTGTAAATTATTAATTTTTTCTACTTTATTTACATCTGGATGTTTATTTTTTTTATGTCTCCATAATGAATAATATGAAGAATATTTATTATCACAAATCGTACATTTTATAATTTTATCTGACATTATTATGTAAGTATATTTTTTTTTAAATAATTATACCTCAAATAATAACAATTGATAACAAAATATACATAAATATATACTTCTAATTTATCATATAATTATTCTTTAAAGTTAATAATTATAATTATTTATATGTAATTTACTTATAACTAATTATATGTATATATGAAAAAAATCATCGCGCGCGCGCAAATAAATTATGTATATTTTTGTTATCACACATGAGAGAGAATTTTTGGTCCAAAATCAGTGGACTTTTCTATCCATAAAAAATAAAGATTTATAATATAACCTTAATAATATTTTTATCTGTATTATTATATATAAGTAATTTAACACTTTCGATTTTAAATTCAGGTCGATTATCATTACAATAAACTGCTTTAATTGATTCTTCTAATTATAATAATTCATGGAATATATTTCTATGAATTATTATATGAATTCTATATATGGCGAAGAAGCAAATAAATATAATAAATTAGAAGATTTTGAATCATCTATAAAAAATAATATTATAGCAAGTTTATTTTTTATTGTGTGTGGAATTGTATTAACTATATTTTATATAATTTTTGCATTAAAATATAAACACAATCATTCTGACAAAATTATAATATTATTGTTTATTCTTGAATTATTTTTAGTTATGTCTACTAGTGTTAATGCTTATAGTTTTTCAGAAATTAAAGATATAGTAGATAAAAATAATAAATTTTATATAATTAATTTAGTTTTTATGATAATATCTCCTATTTTAATGTTTTTAGTTGGTTTTATTGAATATAAAACTTTAGACTAATATTAACCTTTGTTCCATTCATATTCACTTTGTGAATTATAGTGAATATAAGATGATAATAATTCTATGAATATTATTAGGCTAAAGATATGAATGGAACTTTGGTTAATTTCTATATATAATTATATATGAGTTCAAATAATTATGAAAGTTTAGATGATTTTGATAAAAGTAATAAAATATTGTTTATTATTGGGGCATCATTATTTTCAGTTTCTGCAATATGTGCAATTATATTTATATATTTATTATTATTTATAGAAAGCATAAAAGAAACCAATACACTTAATAATTCAAGTACTATTTTCTTTGGTATATTATCAGTAATTCTTGCATTTATTTCAATTTTGTTTAATGCATTTAATGCAGCTATTATACGTGAAAAAATTAAAAATAATTCTAATAAATTTTATGTTGCAAATTATGTATTTGCAATTATATCATCTATATATGTGTTTATTACTGTTTATTCAGTTTTTAAGAATACTAATAAATACTCATAAATTCATATAGAAATAATAGTTTAATTGTTTTATTTTTTGTTTAACATCAGCTACTGAATATAAAGATACAGTTTATTAATTAGTATCTTCTACATAAAATTTATTTTTAAGTCTATCTAATCCATATTTTGTAATAAAAGATGGTTCAACTGGAATATAATTCATAATAACTGTATTAAAAAATACTAATTCAATTATACCTATAATAGTAAAAATAATAGAATTTTGAATTAATTCTTCCATCCAATTTATTTTATCATATTTAGCACATTCTGCATGACTATGAATTAATATATTATATAATATTACTATTGATAAAATAAATACCCATAATAAAACATTTATTACTAGTAATGAAGTTTTAATATTATTATTATTATTCTTAACATATTTGTCTTCTTCATCTGTTTTTTTAATAATATTTTTAAAATTTATATTTAATACATTTTCTTTAATTATAGGATGTTCTTTAATATTATTTAATTTTGGTTTTAATTTATCTATTAGAATACTAATATTATTTTTAAAACCTGTTATTGATAAACCTAAAATATAATATATAAATAAACATGTAAGAAAAGTAAATAAAATTAAAGTATGAATAAAAATATCACTTAAAAATGTGGGGTCTGTAAAAATTTCACTGATTGTTGTTTTAAAAAAATTAAAACTATTTGTAAATAATGACATATTATATATATATTATATTATATTATATATTATATATTATATATATATAATATGAATATTATAAAAAAAATTTATAAATTTTTAAATCAATATATACATTTAAATTTTCTTTCTAAATTATTATTAATTGCATCATTTGTTATTTCTTTTTTAACAATATTCTTTTTTACTTATGGTTCACATATAGAACGTAAAATGATTACACAAAATGTTGATTATATAATAGATGATATGTTTAATAATATATCAAATACTTTAGGAGATACACATAAAAAATATATTTATGATAAATTAAATGAACTAAAATTTGAAGAAATGAGTGAAGAAGATGAAGCTGTCAAAGAAAATAATAAAAAACTTTTTAAAATGTCTATATATATATTAGTGGGAATTTTAGGATTATGTATTATATCATCAGCTGCAATATCTTATTATAATAATGATAATTATTTAAAGATTTTTAGTGAAAGTTTAGTATTATTATTTTTTGTTGGATTATGTGAATTTATATTTTTATATTTCTTTGGTTCTAAATTTATTTCTGGAAATAGTAATTTTATTAAGGGTAAAATTGCATCATTTTTATATAATCCAAATGCATCTGGTGATATAAATGTACTTGTAAATATGTATGCTAGTGATTTACTTAATAATTCAGATATAATTAATGATTATGTTCAAAATAAATTAAATGAAATAGATCTCAGTAATCCTATTATTATGAATAGTCTATTAACTTATATAAATAATAATCCAGAAGTAGCAACTCAAATATTATATGCTATTAACAATCGCCCACCAAATAATTCTATATAATTTCTCCACTTGAATTATTAAATTTAAAATTAGGTTTTTTACCTGGTTGACCAGTAGGCTTATATAAAAATTTAATTTGTTTTCCTTGTTCTCTCTTTTTTTGTGCTGTTAAAAATGATTCTCTTAATAAATCTTTTGGTTGTCCAAAACAATTCATACTAAATTCTTGAAATATAGTATCATCTAAAACAGTTTTATTATGTTCATCTAAATATCTATCACGTGCTTTTATTTGTCTAATCAACATACTTCCATAAGTAGCTGTATTAAAATCATTATTTCTTATTTTACTTATATTATATTGAATTAAATTATACATAAATATTAATTGAGATGTTCCAAAATATACTTTTTTTTTATCAGATTTTCTATAAACAATACATCTTTGATTTGCATCATATATTCTTAATACTAATGTTAATCTTCCATTATTATTAATAAAAAATTCAGCTGATCTATCTAAAAATTGGAAAAATGGATAGTATTTTTTAACAATTATATTTGGATATTTATTTTTCATAATATTATGAATCTTTTGAATATCATCATTATAATTACTTGAAATTATTTGGTAATAATTACAATCTATTAAATATGTATCTGGTGCCTTTGACATTTTCATTAATTGATTAAATGCATAATGACCCACTACTATTAATTTACTATCAATAATTATTTTATGTCTAATAAAATATAATATATCATCTAATTTTTTTTTATCAATTGTTGATGAAGGTTTAGGTTTATTATACATCATATCTTCATTTAATGGATAATAATTTATTAACTTATTAAAACGTGTAAATGTTTTAGTTAATCTAAAATAACTAGTCATTGGATCACTATATACACGATATGCATCTATTAACATAAAATGTGGATGTGTATAAGATATATTATTTAATTTAATAATAGGACAATTATCATATATATTTTTCGGCATATAACTAATATCACAGTAATTTATAAAATTAACATAAATTTTATATGTTTCTGGATGTACTCCTTCTTTTCCTTCTACATATTTATAATTTTTTTTATGTAAAAAATCAACTAAATCAATTGTATCACCAATTGGGTCTGGTGAATAAAATTCAACATCTGCTATATCAGTTTCTTTATAAAAAACATCATCTTTATTTTTAACTTTTATTAAAGAATTTTGAGCAAAACCTCCATAAATAATTCTTTGTTTTTCTTTAATAAAACTCATAATATCATTATAAACACTTCTAATTTCATAAATAGTAGGTTCATATTTTTCTAAATAAATTTGTTTAGCAGTATCTTCTAATTTAGATAAGTTTTTTAAAATAATATCTGAATCTATTGTTCTATACATAATATAATTATCCTTAGATAATTATATTATTATATAACAAGTATTATATAACAAGTATTATATAATTTATTTAATTAAATAATTTGTCATATCCAGTTGCTACATTTTTTGGTTTATATAATTCATAATAATTTTCCCAACATAATTTATTTTCTTTTTCTAATCCTTCTAATAAATCAAACTTTTCAATAAACATTTCTGGGATACTAAAATTTGAATTATTTTCTTTGATTTTTTTAAACTTATTATATAATTCTAAATCAACATCATAAACTCTTTTACTTTCCTCAATTTTTTCTTTCTTTTTTTTTAATTCAATAATTGAATTTTGTAATTCATTTTTAGCCTTCATTTCTTCATCAGATGGTGGTTTCTTTTGCTTTTCAGATTCTGTTGTTTCACTATCAGTAAATTCTTCAACTATAGATTCTTCATTATATTCTCCAGATAATATAGTATTTTCATGATAACTTTTAATTTCAATATTTTTTCTATCCACGAAATGATTTTCAATTAATCCTTCAAACATTATTTTACATTTTTGATAATCGGAATATATACCAATTAAATTCTTTTTGTGTAATAGAGCATGGAGCATTAAATATTATTAATTATAAAGTTTTAAATATATTTATTATTATAATGAAAATAATTGCATTTAATGTAAATAGTTTAAGAAATATTATTAAAAAAAATGATTTATTTAAATTAATTGATGATGAAAATCCAACTATTTTATGTATGAGTGAAACTAAATTAACTTGTCCTATTATTGATACTCAAAAATTAATGGAAGAAAAAGTTGCTGGCTATAAATATAGATATTATAGCACTTGTTCTAAGAAAGGTGGTTATGCTGGAACTGCTATTTATAGTAAGAAGGAACCTAAAAATGTTTTTTATGGCCTATATAATATTGATGATGAAGGACGTGTTATAACTTTAGAATTTAAAAAATTCTTTTTAGTTCATGTTTATACACCTAATTCAGGTATAGCATTAGAAAGATTAAAATTTAGAACAACTGTTTGGGACCCAGCATTTAAAAAATGGTTATTACATCTGCAAGCATCTAAACCACTTATTGTTTGTGGTGATTTAAATGTTGCTAATGAAGAAATTGATTTAAAAAACCCTAAAACAAATCATAAAACACCTGGTTTTACAGATGAAGAACGTAAAAGTTTTAAAGAAATTTTAAAAGATGTTGAATTAATTGATACATATCGTCATAAATATCCAATTAAACAAGAATATAGTTATTGGACATATCGTATGAATGCAAGAGCTAAAAATGTGGGATGGAGAATTGATTATTTTTTAGTTTCTAAAAATATTATTAATAAAGTTACTAAATCTAAAATATTAACTGATGTTATGGGTAGTGATCATGCTCCTATTAAACTTAACATAACATTCAAAGAAAAATGAATACTAGTATTCATTTTCTTTGAAAATTGTTTTTAAATATATTTAAAAAACAACATTCAAAAATTTATAAAATTTTTGAAGATATTAGTGAAGATAGAAAATTTATAAATTTTCTATCTCACATAATACATTCAAAGAAAAATGAATATAAAGATATTTTATTATATTTATAAATGGAAGCAACTATAAAATATATAAATATTTATGAAGATGGTTTAATTGAAATGATTGTAATGTGTAATAATTGCAAATGTGTTAATTATCATACTATAACTCATTCTTCTATTAAAAAAGATAATAAAATAAATATTGATTTTTCTAAATTAGGTTCTAGATGTTGTAATAATCAAGGAAAAATTACAGATAAAAATTCTTTTTGTTATGCAAATTATAAATTATATATATGAGATTTAAAAATTTATCATTTAAAGGTAAACTAATGTTTTATATTAAATGGAAGCACTTCAGCATAATATTAAATGCATGTATTATAAAAATTTAGAATCATATGCTAAGAAACATAAAATTGAAATTAATTTACCTGAATATAAAAAAATAGTAACACATATTTCACCTGATACAACAGTCTCAGCTACTGAAATACCTGATAATACTGAGAATAATCATAATGAAACTGAAGTCACATATTCAGAAGATTTTGTTTATAAAAAACCATGGAATAAATTAAATATTATTCATAAAAAAATTAAAATGGAGGAATTTGTAAATAATTTAACAATAGATGATTTAGAAATTAAAAAACTTTTAAAAAATCAATTAGTTTTAATGATAAAAACTAAACAATTAACCAAAAAAAATGAAGTTGAATATGATGCAATTAATGGTAAAATTATTTCAATTCCATCGTTAAAATATAAAAATAATAATTATAATATAAATTAAAAATTATTTTAGTTAAAAAATATTTTATTTAACTATAATAATGGACGAGAATGATGCTTTAATGAATGATTTATTTGCATATAGAATCCATTTTATGGATATTAATAATGATGAATATTTTATAATTAAAAAATTAAAAGAAAAACTTATTGAATTGAATTATAATAATGATAATTTAAATTCAATATTATATTCATTTTATAATTATTTTGATATACCAATTACTTTAAGTGAAATTGAAAATATTCAAATTAATAATTATGCAAATATTATATTTGTTGATATAAATCAAATAATAGAACCAAATATAGAAGAAGATGATTTAGATATGCCACCATTAGTAGAAGCACCTGATTATCATAATGTATTAAATATGCCATATATGCCAAATTTATTAAATATATTATTAGGTATTAATAATACAATTGTCCCATTTAATCAGGTATTAATTGAATCTAATAATATTTTTAATGATGTAATTATAACAACTGATGAATTATCATTAAATAGTTTATCTATATTAAATATATCTAAAGAACAAAATGAAAAATGCACTATTTGTATGGAAGAAATGATTGAAAATGATGAATATTTTAATATTGAATGCAAACATATTTTTCATAAAGGATGTTTAGAAACATATTTAAAAAATTATAATCATATTTGTCCTGTTTGTAGAAAAGAAATAGGTAATACTCGTCCTATTTTTTAATTTTTGTTCTTAATTCAGCTATAATTTTTGTTGCATCTATCTTTTCTTTTTCTAATATATCTAATTGTGCTTGAGTTATATTATATTGTTTTAAATAACTATCTTTAATTGATTTTATTTGAGTTGGTTCCAATACCAATTTTTTTAAATTTTCAAATGGTTCTAATTGTGTATCAATAGATTTTAATATATTATTATATATTTGTATAAGAAGTTCTATTGAATTTAGTTGTTTGCTTTTTAAAGATACTAATAATTTTCTAGTTTCTTCTAAATTAGCAATATATATTTTCTTAATAGATTCTATTTCAGATGCTAATAATCCAGTAGATGATAAATTACTAATGGCCTCTTCTATGTCTATTATTTCTTTATTAAATATATTAATTTCTCTTTCATATATATCAATATCTTGTAAAGTTTCAACTATTAATATTTCATTTTCAGCTCTAGTTTTTTCTTTAGGTTCTTTTGGATTTACATTTACATATATATTGTGTATTTTAACTTTTGGTTCATATGGAGCAGATGTTGATGTAGATGATGAATGTTTCGATAATGTATAATTTGGTCCAGATACAATTAATTCAAAATGGTTTCCAAATGATGCAATATATACAATATTAGGAGCGTTTGGATTTATTATATTTATTGGAAATAAATTACCTTTACCATCTAAACTTATTTGTCTAACTGTTCCATCACGTGATGCAACAATTAAATAAATACTAATTTCATATTGTCTACATAAACGAGTTAATGCATCTACATAACCTGGATTTTCTTCATCAAATTCAGTATGGTCAGTATCAGGACCTAATCCAACAGATTGTTTTAATGCTCTAACAGTTCTATTTTCACCTCTATGATAATTAAGATAATCTCTTATACTAATCCACATACATTGATTTAACATATTATCACCAGAACCATTATTAGATATTGTTGTAATAGATGCTCCACCTATTTGAAATGATTTATCCATAATTAAATCTAAATATTTTATACGATATTTTATATATTTTTTATATATATTTTGTTTATCCATATAATATATAAACAGAATATTATTATTATTATTATTATAATGATATGCGAAGCATTAGAAGAAATTTCAATAGTTGTATGTGGACCTGTTGATGCAGGTAAATCATCATTAGTTGGTGTTTTAACTACTGGAGAGTTAGATGATGGTCGTGGAAAAGCAAGAAAATCTGTTTTTCATCATAATCATGAATTAGAATCTGGTCGTACCAGTAGTATATCACAAAATGTAATTAAATATGAAGTATTTAATAATTCTTTAAGATTAATTAATACAAAAACAAATAAAAGATATGATCCCCGTGTAGTTGATACTATTGATATGAAAGGATTAGAAATAAAAAAAAATAAAGTTGTAAGTTTAATTGATTTAGCTGGTCATGAGAAATATTTAAAAACAACAGTTCAGGGTATAACTGGTATGTTTCCAGATAGAGGTATAGTTGTAATTGGTGCAAATACTGGTATAACAAAACTTACTCGTGAACATATAGGTTTATTATTATGTGTTAAGATTCCATTTATGGTTATTATTACTAAGATTGATATGGCTCCCGGACAAATATATTTAGATTTACAAACAAATTTAAAAAAATTATTACAAAGAAATGCACCAGATAAGAATTTATTCTTTATAAATAATCAAGCTGATTATAATCATGCTGATTATAATCATGCTGATCATAATTCAGATGAATTATCTAATGAGTACATTAAAATAATTTCTAATTCAAATATAGTTCCTGTAATAAGTGTTAGTAATAAGAATGGATATAATATAAATAATCTTCATAGAATAATTTATAATATTCCTCAAAGAGATAAATTTATAAATCAACCATCAAAAGGAACATTAGTATATCTAGATGGAAATTTTTCAGTACCAGGTATTGGATTAGTTGTTAGTGGGATGATAAAAGAAGGTTCAATTAAAGTAAAACAAAAAATGTTTATGGGACCTTATGATGGACAATTTTTACCAGTAATTATTAGATCTATACATAATAATTTAAGAGAAGAAGTATCAGAAATTGGTTCTAATGTTCAAGGTTGTTTTGCTATTAAATTTTTAGATAATTCTATACCCCGTTCTAGTATTAAAAAAGGTTTCGTATTAATAGATAATATTAATAATTGGAAAAATAATTTAGTTAAAAGTTTTGTTGCAAGAATTAAAATTTTACATCATTCATCTGCTATAGAAACAGGATATTGCCCTGTTGTTCACTGTGGTCCAATTAAACAATCAGCATATATGAAATTATTAAATGATGATTTTAAACTAAATTTAAAAAATAGTTTAAAAACAGGTGATTCATCTATTGTATCATTTACCTTTGCAAATCATCCAGAATTAATAGAAGAAAATATGATTATGTTTTTTAGAGATGGAACTACAAAAGGAGTAGGGGAAGTTGTTAATTTGATATTATAATATAATCATCACCACCTGCATGATTAATATTATAATTTAATGATAATAAATATTTCCATATATCTGAATTAATAAATTCATCATATTTATTTTTCCAAATTTCAATTTCAATAACAGGTTTATATTTAGTAATTATTTCTATTGCACCGTTTAACAAGTTTAATTCATTACCTTCTACATCAACTTTCATAAATGATACAGGTTTTTTAATAAATGGTATTATATAATCCAAATTAATCATAGGAATTTCTACTTTTAAATATATATTATTTTTTGTAATAGTTTTTTCATGAACATTATTTAAATCATATTTAATACCTATACCCCCATAATTAGTATTTTCTTTATTATATTCAACATTTGGTAATTTAATTCTATCAATCTTATTACCTAATGCAAAATTAAATGTAAGAATATTATCAAAATTATTTAATTTAATGTTATCTTCTAATATTTTATAATGTTCTGGCATCATTTCAAATGCAAATATATCATTATTTCTGTTTAATTTTTTCATTAATATTGTATGACTTCCAATATATGCACCACAATCTAATACTGTTGTATTTTCTTTAATATATGGTTTAAAATAATTATTAAATAATCCTTCTTCCCAAACAGCACCAGTTAATATAGATTGACATACATGTATATCATTTGTTATACATTTTATTATTCCATATGTATTATGTTCTATTGTTTTTGTAGGTGGATTTATATTATATATATCATTTTGAAATTTTTCAAATTGTTCAGATGAATTATTAAATAAAAATAAAGATGCTAAAATAATAATTATTAAAAATATAATTAAAATAGTCATATTAATAATCCATAGATTTAATCCATAGATTTAATCCATAGATTTAATCTATATATTATATAAATCCCAGAGATAATATAGATGCACCTAATATTGATACACCTATATTTTCAAATATAGGAAATACTGTATGCATATCTTTATTTTTACTTAATAATAATCCTATACCTGCTCCTGTTATTGCTAATATTGATAATATTGGAATAGTTATTATTATAATTTTTTCATATAGTTTTTTAATAGATTTTCCTTTCCATAATGAAACACTATTTAGTATTATAAATATAGTAGCACATGTAAATATAATTGATGCAAATATATAATGTTGTTGCTCATGTCTAAATGTTGTTATCCAAACAATTGTAATTAAAAATATACCTGCTAAAAATATTAAAAATAATCTTATTATAGTATTTAGATTTATATCATGTATCTTACGACCATTTACCATTTTAGTTCCACTACGATAATATACTAAATAACTAAACATTAATAATGATATAACTATTAATACAACTAATGCTATTTCATTACCAAATGCTAATGCTTGAGATATAGTAAATCTTCTTTCATCAATTTCATTCTTATGTAAACTTACAATATAACCACTAAAAACAATATTACATATTAATATCAATACAGACATTATTGATAATATTTTTGAAACTAAATTTGCAGAATTCATATATATATATTATATCATAAATTAAAAAAAAGATTTTATAGAAAAAAATTGATAAAAGAATATAAAAGATATAATATATTATATATTAATGATTTATATTGTATGTCCAACATGTGGATTTTTTATTGGAAGTTATGCAATTGAATATGATAAAAAAAAGGCGGAAATATGCGCTAATGCTGATTTATCTGAAGAACAACAATCAGATGAAATTCAGAAACTATTAAAGAGTCTTAAAATACGTAGATATTGTTGTAGAATGCGTATTATGACAACTAAGGACATTGTTCAGGATATTATTCCTGCTGAAGATTAATATTAATATAAATTATTTAATTATTTTATTTTAAAAAAAATATATAATAAATTTAAAATTCTAAACTTATTATATATAATGGGTAAGTCTGAATACAATGAAATTTTCACAAATTCTGATTCATCATCCTCAAGTGATACTCCTAAGAAACACTCTCATAAGAATTCAAAGAAACATTCAAAGAAACATAGTAAGAAATATTCAAAAAAATATTCAAAAGAAGTTAATAAACTATTAGAACCATTTAATATTGTATCTATTAAAGGTGAAAGAGGTGAACGTGGACCTCGTGGTGATTGTGGCCCTGATGGTCCTCGTGGAAAGAAAGGATCAAGAGGTTCACAAGGTAAGACTGGATGTGAAGGACCTAGAGGTCCTCGTGGTCATACAGGTAAACATGGTCATGCATTTAAATGGTGTGGTGAATGGATAGAAGGAAATAAATATGAACCTTATGAAGTTGTTTATTATAATGGTTCTTGTTATATATCTATTACTTGTAATTTGTCAAATCCAGTAGATAATACTATTGATTGGAATTTAATGGTTGCAGGAGTTCCACCAATACCAGCTCCAACTCCAGTTGAACCAGTACCAGCTCCAACTCCAGTTGAACCAACTCCAACTCCAGTTGAACCAACTCCAACTCCAGTTGAACCAACTCCAACTCCAGTTGAACCAACTCCAACTCCAGTTGAACCAACTCCAACTCCAGTTGAACCAGTACCAACTCCAGCTCCAACACCAGCTCCAACTCCAACACCAGCTCCAACTCCAACACCAGCTCCAACTCCAGCTCCAGCCCCAGCTCCATCTGCTCCAGTTCGTAATATTCGTGGTAAACCTTAAAATAATTTAAAATAATTTAAAAATATTTGTATTGATTAATAATTCTATATTTTTAGATAATGATTTAATTATATTATCATATTCATTAATTGTTTTTATCATATTTTCTTGATGTTCTATGGGAATATTTTTAATTTCAAAATTTTCTAAATTTGTTCTACTAAGATTTATAGTTGTAGTAATTGATGCTATTTTATTCAAATTAGCTTCATTATGTTTTAATAATATATATAATGCAGATTGTGATATATTTCTAAGATTATTAATATAATATAAATTTGTATTTATACCTGAAGAGTTAGAATTATAATTTGTAGAATTATAATATAAAGTATTACCAGCTGATTTACTATTACGTTGGACACATAATATTTCTTGATTAGTACATTCATCTGGTTTAACATCAATATCACATAATTCTTTTAATTTAATTACAGAATATTTTTCACATACAGTATCTATATATGTTTTCTTAAGTTGTTGCATTGTTTCTATTTGTTTTTTTATTAAATTAATAGAATAATAATTTGTATCAAAATATTCAACAATTTTATTTTGAATATTAATAGATGGAATATTTATATCCATGCTTAGTAATAATGATAAATCTAATTTTCTAGATTTTCCAGTTGTGGCTGTAGTTATTAATGGTGATATATTATAAAGAAAATAGTAATTAAAATATTTTTGATTAACTATATTATTATCTTTAACTTTTAATGAAATATTATCTATATCTAAAGGATAATTATCAAATATTATTTCTACTTTTTTATTATCATTAAAGAATTTAGGTATACTTAAATAATTACAATTAATACTATTAATACTATTAATACAATCAACAACTTCTACTACATCATTTATTTTTTTTGTGTCATTATTATTAATATTAATATTAGTATTTATATATTTTTCATAATATAGATTATAATTACGTTTAACTAATTTATCATAACTTATATCAAATAATTTAACAATAGTATTATTCTCAATTTTACTGAAAGTTGTTTGTTTTGTTAAACCATTCTTTTCAAATATTAATATTGATAAATTATTATCACAATTTATTATATTTAATACATTAAAATTGTTTATTAAATAATTTCTAGTATCAATATGTTGTTTTGAATCATTATTAAGTAATGTATTTGGTACTAATATATATGCACTGCCTTTATTATTTAAACTCATCATAATTAATTGTAATATTAATGGTTCTGATTTAGTTCCTCTAATTTTAAGTTTTTTAATTTTATCACAACAATCTGCATGAATAATATTTCTTAAACCCAATGGAAAAGTGCAAAGAATTATATCATATGATTTATTTATTATATTATTATGAATATAATCTTCATTCTTAAATAAAATAGATGAATTATTATTATTAGAATAATAATTATAATCATATTCCATTTGTGATAATGTAGTATTTACATTATTAATATCATAAATATCTATTTTATTAGAATTATAATTATTAATTATGCTATTAAATTCACCAGATTGAGATGATAATAATAATATAGATAATTTATCATTATTAGGTATCAAATCAATCATATAATTATTATATTGATTATATTCTATATTTATAACCTTTGGTTTATTTAATTCTTTTATTATATTATTAATATTTATTGATTCAGGAGTTTCTGCTGTTATTATTTTTTCAATATCATTTATATCTAATATAATTATATCCAAATTATATTTTTTTTTAATGATTGATATAAATGAATTATTATTTGTTTTATCATATATATTTTCATATAATTCTGATGAAAATATATTTCCAACCATTTTTTTTAAAATCAAATAAGCTAATATATTATTCAATATTATATTATTATTAGTTTCCTTATTTAATACTATATTATAAATCATTTTAACTAGATTTATAAGTTGCAGCATATTTAATTATTTTAAAATAGAATATCTTTTTATAATATTTTAATCCGTTTAATGAAAAAAATATATAGAAATATTAATTTAAAACCGATAATTTTTCAAAATAAATATATTAAATTTTTGAAAAATAATTTCTCCATAAATTTATATAATGGGTCGTACACATAAACACCGTAAATCTTCAACCTCAAGCTCATCATCCTCATCTGAATCTGAAATTGAAATTCAAGTAGTTGTTGATAAACACAACCGTAAAGGTTCTCGCAAATGCAGCCGTAAAGGTAGCCGTAAAGATAGCCGTAAAGGTAGCCGTAAAGATAGCCGTAAAGGTAGCCGTAAAGGTAGCCGTAAAGGTAGCCGTAAAGGTAGCCGTAAAGGTAGCCGTAAAGGTAGCCGTAAAGATAGTCATAAAAGCTCAAAGAAACATTCCAAGAAATGTTCTCGTAAATCATCCTCATCATCCTCATCATCCTCATCATCTTCATCATCTTCATCATCTTCATCAGAAAGTGAACACAACAAATGCAGTTTTGAAGAAATATATAAATATTACAAATACCGCTTAATTAATGATGAACATTTAATGGTTGCTGGTTCATCAGCATACATTAATACCAACAGTGATACAGGTAATGCAATTGCTTTAAATAACTCAGTTAAGGCAGACCAAGTCCAACTCCAATATCACATTGATTATCCAGTTTTAGGTTCACCCTATTTTGTCAGAGAAGATGGTATTTATATACTCTTCTTTGTTATTAACTCAGATCAAGCTGTTCAATTTGCTTTATTTGTTAATGGTTTATCTCAAGATCTTACCAGATATGGAAATAATAGTGGTGCAGGTCAATTAGTCTTACGTGCTATGCTTCCACTTAAGAAGGATGATGTAGTTGTTATGCGTAATAGCGAATCATCTACTTCATTAGTTACATCTAACTTATTTGTTGGTGGATTACAATCAGGTAATGATGCTACCTTCTTAATTATGAAGATAGCCCCACTCGAAACACCTAAATGCCTTGAATGGAATGAAGAATGCTTATCAAAGAAGAAAAAGTATTTATTCAAGAAATTAATGGAAAAGATGTTATTAGATACTGACTTAATGATACGAGGTTTTAATGTTCATGGAACATTCTTTAATAAATTAGAACAAACTGTTGCAACTGAAAGTAATGTTGTATTTAATCAATTTAGAGATGTTAATGGTCTTACATGGAATGCATTAAATCCTGACCAGGTTGTTGTTAGTGAAGATGGTATATATAAGATATTCTTC
>JACCDO012284105.1_pt1 | contig 20019 bp, 19 predicted proteins | sample 7446101 | NCBI WGS metagenome assembly JACCDO01 (sample SAMN15323440, study PRJNA562643) | freshwater metagenome | isolation source: river surface water | place: USA:Blue River Watershed | collected 2017-08-16
CTCTGGTTCCAACCAGAACGAATACTGGGTCTTGTTGAAGAACAAGAATCCAGTTCAGGAAACGAAACTGAATATTCATCAGGTAGTGGAGAACGCTAATATTCTACAGGGAGTTGTAGAAGCACAGGCCACGGAAATCAAAGCGTTGCGCGAACAATTGAATAAGCTTATGGGGTCAGAAGTATCGGTATAAATAAAACATAAAAATAGAATAAAAAAATGGCTTCGGCCGTTTTTTTATTTGGGTATAATAGATGAAGCGTGTAACATTCAGTGAAATAACACATTTTATATTTATAGAGAATAGGCACGATATAGAAGATAAAGAAACGTTATGGTGGACGGAAGCCGATTTTATTATTTTCAGAAGTCAATATTATATGGAAAAACTACTTTTGTTTACAGTATATAATTAGAGATTAGTTCTTCTTAGGGGTCATCGGGGGTCTAGGACGACTCTTTGAATCCGGATACTTAGCACGAGGGGTGCTTACAGGTGCAGGAGTAAATGGTCGTGTAGTAGAATTCCTGTTATGCGTATCACACATAAGAAGACCACCCATTATTCCACTAACATCGGAAGCGATAAACTCGTGTTGCTCACTCTCGGACTTGGAAAGAACAAACTCAACATACTCTCCCTGAACTAGGTATTTATATTGGGCGTTGTCTCCACGGAGCGACGTGAAATGGGCGAAGATGTCCTTATATTGATGAACACCATCACAAACCGTGATGAAACCGAACCCCGACTTGCTATTGAACCACTTGACGCGACCGGTAAGACGATTAGAAGACATTATACATATAAATGTTATTTGTGTTTATATAGGTTGTAAATATAATATTTATATTTATTATAGAATGAAGCTTTTAGGAATATCTTCCAGCAAGATTGCATCGGTTGCGTTTTTACTAATTACACTTTTTCTTGCATTGGCTCTTAGTAGTGTTGATTTTTTGAAAACTAACAATGTGGCTACTGTGCCTTCGTTCAATGAAGGACACGAGAATATGAAGCAAGAGAAAAAGGAGGGTATGGAGGAAGAGAAAAAGGAGGGTATGGAGGAAGAGAAAAAGGAAGGTATGGAAGAGAAGAAAAATCACGAAGGATTTACTAATAAGTTGCAATATTCCGCATTTTAGATAATTATATTTTTGTAGTTATCTAAAAATTACGATTTACAATATATCTTTAATTTTCTCTTGAATGTATTTGGATAATAATTCTATATGTCGTTTTATTTTATTCTTTGATGGAGTAGCTAATTGAATAACTAATAACGCAATTAAAACATGACTTTCTTTTCCAGCCTTTGAATTACATTTATCTAAACCAATACGTTGAAATAATCGTTCACTTGCTTCCCAGAATAATATTCTTTGTTCTGGGCTTGGAATAATATCATATACTGCATGATTTTCTGTATGGTCATGTATAACATACCTAATCAAACAATCATCGCCATACTGACGCTTGATATAAGATTCATAATTTGACGGAACATTAACCATCATATCTTCAAAAGGCAACTGAACTACATTCATAACATCATCAATCATATATTTTTCATTCGGCCAAACCATATTTCCACAATACATTGGTCGTTCATTCAAATAAGGACACGCTAAAACAATTTCACTAGAATTATCGGGATTTGGACCTTCTAACCATAAGTCTATAAATGGATAAGATTGATTTTTTAAATGAATCTGAAACCCTTGTTCGCATACATCAATTACACACTTTTTACTATGTAAATGTTTAATTTTATCATAATCTTGTAATAAAATGACTAAATCTAAGTCATTATCATAATGGATAAGTCCTTTATCACGGACAGCACCTAATAATGTTCCTCCATTACAAAACCAATGAATGTTATTTTTTTTTGCTAATTTTATCCATTCGCGCAACAATATTTTCAGTTTACGACATACTTCATTTTGCGAATCACTGATAGGAATAACACCATCAGCATTTGCGGTTGGGATAGGTGAAATAGATTTGATATTATGATGGATTCCGTCGATCGTATACGTATATGAATACATTATATATATGTATATATATATATATATATATTATAATGAAACGCGCACTTTTTATAAAGGGACATAATACATTTGGTGTTGATAATTATCGTGTTATAGAACGTGATTTAAACATACAAGATATAGATGTGACATATATAGACTATGAATTAGAAGAAGATATTTCATTGGTGTATAAACGAATATGTAAATTAATAAAACACAATACGTTTGATTTTTTAATAGGACATAGTATGGGTGGTTGTTTACTATATAATTATATATCTAAACACCCCAATAAAATTTCTAAATTTAAAAAGTGTATTTTACTGATGCCGTTATTACATAAGGATTGTATTATTAACGCAATTACAAAAATTCCAAGAATAGATACAATTAGTTTACCTAAGGCACTTATATATCCACATCATAAGTTATGTAATGGAATACATATATGGAATGATATACAAAATACGAAAATGATACCATTAAAACAAATAAGTCAATGCTATGATTTATTACCAAACGACAATGAAATTATAAAAACAATAAATAAACACCCAAATTGCGATATATTTTACGCAACAGAAGAGAAATTTACAACTATACCAGAAGAAACCTTACATAAAATAAATAATATACATATTATTGATGGAAAGCACGAATTGTTTAAAGATTGTGAAAAAGCACCAGCGTTTTTTAACGAATTACGTAAATGTATAATCACAAGTAAATAATTCCATTAACAAATTATATTTAGGTTCATCATCATACTTTAATTCATAACAATACTTCAAATACATTTTAATAGGTCCATCAAGTGATTCGCTCAATTTATCCCAAGCCTTTTCATTTCTACGAAAAATATTAACAGGGTCATTTACATTCGTTTCTGAACCAGAAGAATCCCAAGGCAATTTTCCATTTAGCATAAATAAATACATATACCCAAGTGAAATAAGGTCGTCGCGTCGCGACATAGGTTCTCCACAATGATTGTAATAACTAATATACCGAGGAGTTCCAATAACATTATTTACGTCTTGTTTATGTATATGTTTTTCATTTTCATCTATAAATACACTAGATAAACCGAAATCAATCATATAGATGTCCCCATCTTTAATCATAAAATTATGTGGTTTAATGTCGCGATGCAAAATATGATGCCGATGGATACTCTCAATAACATCAATACATTTACACATAATAGATGCTAATTTCTTAGTTTCTATTGGACCTTTTTTAAGTATATATTCATTTAAACTACACGAGAAATAAGACATAACAAGACAAGTATATCCATTATGTTTTCCAAACCAATATATTTTTGGAATGTTCCTAGCACCGCTATAAAACAAATAATTTAATATGGTTACTTCGTGTTTAAGTATCTTAAACTTAGTATCGGGTTTTTCTACTTTAATCGCGACTCGTTCGCCATCATTGGTTGTGCCTTCATACACCACACCAAATTTACCATATCCTAATATAGAATTAACAGTATATTTGTTGCCGATAATACTAGAAATCATTCGTATTTTTATATATACAAATGATTTTAATTCGTTTGCTATTGTATAATGGAAATAGAATCAAATTTAGAACGAATTAAGAAACCAACATATATAGTGATGATTACACTATTATATATATGTTATTTTGCTATATATGCAGGATTATTCTATGTAAATCCAGTATACGTATACACATTAAGTAATAGCATACGAATTTTCATATGTATGTTTTTGATATATAAATTCCACCCATTCCGGCAACATAAATTACTAGAATTTGACGCGCAATTAATTTTCGCGAGTGCGATGTTAATATTAGCAGATATGGGAGTTACACAGCAGTTGGTAAAAAGTATAAAGATTACAATCTAGTATTCATAAATGGATATAGATGCGATATTTGATAAGGTGAGAAAAGATACATCATTATTCACAGAAATTGATATTGAAGAATTGCTACGTAATGTAGAAAATGAAAAACACGATTATTTAGATAATAAAACACTGGGTGATATTATAGACGAGAATATCCGTGTAATTAAATCAATTGGATTACAACCAGAAATATGTAATCGTCTAATTGGTTATAGATATATACAGAACTTATATGAATTACATAAAGGTAAACATATACGTTGGATACGAAACGATAATAAGAAATTGACGAATGGAGCAATCGTAATGGACGTTAAATTTATGGATAGTGGAAGCCATATATTATGCCGAAACGCAGAGCATCGTTTATTTCAGGTAAAATTTAACGAAAGCACTATATTTCAAAAATTATCAACCGGAGAACAACTCATACTGATGGCATACGAGCACGTTCATAAGGTTGACGCTTCCTAGTAAATTTACCAATAGGTTTTCGGTTCTTATATGTTTTATTATTTATCGTAGTCAAATGGAAAAATTCTTGTATATGAAACATTAATTTACGCGATACAGTTATATCAAATTCTATTTCGTCATTTGTTTTCGGCTTTGTATTTATATGTGTAAATTTACTCATTAAAAACTTATATAAAATAGTTCGGTCTAATTCATTTACTAATTTTGAATCACAAACACGTGATACAATATCAGTAGTTAATAACTTATGAAAATATGGTGTTGGTTGGATATAATACACGCGACCAGTTTCCATATCTTCAAAATATCTATCATCAATAAAACATACTTCACACGTATTTGGTAACATAGAACACCGTATAAAGTCATTATGTGTTTTGGAATGCGTAGTTCGTTTTGGTTCCACAACAGTTCCATTTATTTTAAACGCACATATCAATTGGTCAAATAAACCATACATACAGTGTTTTTGTTCTAAATAATTAATACACATTGACGTCCATTTTTTATGAAATCTATTATTGGTATAAATAAACAAACGATAACAATGGCCTTTTTGTTTTTTATAAAATAAAAAATCTAATATATTCATAATTCCATAACGTAAAAATTCTGGATAAAGGTCTAACAATTCATTAAACGTTTTTTGTGATTGCGTGAAGAAATCTAGCTCACCAAGAGAACTCCATAATATTTCTAAATCCGAAAATGAACCAATAGTTTCATCTAAGTCAAATACAATCACTTTTTTTTTATTTTTAATCGGAGTTGTTCGGGCAGTGTGATATTGTTCTCCCTTGTATATTTTCACGCTCATTATACATATGTAAAAGAGAAAATATGTATAATAAAAACTAATTTCCATTCATCTGCTTATATTGCTTCCACGAAATGTTTTTGGATTCGGCATAGGTTACTTCTGGAGTATCAATGGTTTCATTAATCGCATTGCAACGTTTAAGCGCAGAATCTACATATAATTCCTTAAGAATCTTACCTACCATAACAGACCCCTCGTGTTGGTCTACCTTTCCTTCCTCAATATATTTTAAAACATCTAATAGATTACTCATTATATTTAAATCAAGTTCGTCCTTATACGCCTTATTATAAATATCTGTGTAGTTATTGAATAAAAATCCACATTGTGATTGACACAAATTAGAAAATCGTTCTGGTTCGTTTTTACGAACACGAGCGTGTTTTTTTTTCAATTCTTGCATCTTAAGAATATCATTACGTATCAGGTTGCTATGCTTTACTTTCCTGATATGTTCGGTGTTGTCTTCACATTCATTTTGACTAATTAACTTCTTCAAGTTTAAACGTTCTTCGTTATTCATATGTTTACTTACATATGTGTTCTTTTTTATGTAATTTATGTTTATATAATATAAATGACATACTTATACATTGAACCAACAATTAAATCAAAAATTAATATATTGTATGTATTGATAATAATTGTATTCACTGTAATATTAATGAATTATATACATATACATCTAAACCGAGATGAAAAATTCATCAAATGTAATATGTATATTTCATATATAACTGGTAATATAAAAAACTGGTGGGAAAAATGTAAGAAATAAATCAGCATATATAATATAATCGTATGGAACCACAACAAATATCATATATATGGTTTACGTGGAAGAATATAATACTAACATTCATAGTGCTAATGTTATTTATTTATATATGTAGCAATTTAGTAAACTACATTATAGCAAAACAAACGAAATCGCCAATACGCCATCGTAATTATTTTTCTAGCTTATTGAAAGGATAGTGTTTTAGCAAAAAATCTCAACGAATATTATATAATGAATACAAAATATATAATATTTGGTTGCGTCTTGCTCTTAGTTGTATTAATAAGTATGTCTAGTGCGTGTGGTGTAATTCCATACTCGGCAACAACACGTTCATATGCTGTAGTTGAGGGTGTAGAAACAAAAGCAGAATTTAATGACTCAGTGAATAAATTATTGGACGAGTTTGATAAATTGAGTGATATTGATAATGAAACGAAGAAAAAGATAAAGGATATACGCAATCTTGGCGTGGACGGATATGATATGGAAGAACTTAAAGTTAGTTTGACTAATTTATCTTCTGATAAATCATCTGAACTATATAAATTAACACAAAAATTTATAGAGGAGAAATTAGAAAATACATTAGATGAGCCAACTGACGAACAAGAAGAGGAGGATAAAGAAATAGAAGGATTTACTACTGGTATGTCTGGAACATCTATAGATATTTTTAGTAGCGCAATTGGAAATCAAAATTGTGTGAAAACGGCGTCTGGATTATCCAATTCTATGGGGGCTCTTTGTTTAACGAAAGAGCATTTATATATGTTACAATCACGCGGTGGAAATTCAACCGGACGTGATTCTCAAATAGGCGCATAATTTCTTACTAGTAAGTATAGTATGAAATTATTAACAATAATTTTAATTATAATATTATTTATTTCTATAATATTTGGTTCTAAAACATATCGTGAAGGAGCACGAACACAACGAAACTCTCCAAAAGGTGAGTATGGTAGTGTAATAGTAATTCAAAAACAAATACAAATATTAGACGAAGTAAAATATAAAGTGAAGCGTATACCTTCGTATGAAATAGACCCAAAAACACGTTCTGATATTAATACGAATCTGGATATGGTAAGAGATGGTATACAGAGTTGGTTGACAAATAGAATTAATTATTTGAATTTAAATAATAAAACACCATTTCCTCCATCAGAGAATGAATCCATTGACGGATTACGTAAATTATGGAATGATAATGGTATAGGATATAAAATACTAATAGATGGTATTACAGAGAGACTTAATTTAGCAGAAGACACTCAAGGTGATATAGCAAGACTTTTACGAATATTTGTGAATAATATGAATATAGAATTAAATATTTCACTTGCGGATACTAAAATAGAAAAAACTGATGACGACGCAGAATTACTTGGAGATATGATTTCAAATAATACAAGATATAGTGAAAATATATCGGATATTTTCACAGCATTTGATACAACCGAAAAAACTGAACTGACGTATGAAGAAAGATATTCATAACATTACAAAGTGGTTCCACAACGTTTACAGAATTTAATTATAACAGATTTGTCTGGTGTTAAGTCAATAGTATCAGTCACAACATCGTGCGCACAATACCTCAGTAAAAAAGTGTTTATTATTTTATTATTTTCATCTGTATCTAATTCTAATCTCATTAACTCGTCCCTAACCTCAAGTATCAAGTTTGTTAGACGCTCACTCATCGTGATTACTTACTCTTTATACATACATTGCGTTTAATATACTTTGCGAAAGCTTTTCCTCTGTCTTAATGAGCGCGTCCACGTCTTTCTTTGTCACTGTGAACGGAAACTTCACCTTTAGGTCAATGTTCTTTGTAAAGAGGTTCTCTGATGTATCAGATACAAGACGGAACAAGTTCAACTTTGTGTGAATTACCTCCAAGCACCGCTTGAGATTTCGGACACCGTCCTCCGACTTTGTAAGCCCGTCATTCGTGATAATATACTCCAGTGTTGCGTCAGGAATAATGACTTCGTCTTTCTTGAAATTGACCTGCTCGCGAATCTTCGGAAGCAGGTAATCATTCGCAATGATAATTTTTTCCTTTGTATCATATCCCTTGGTCTTAATGCTATACATACGGTCTTTAAGAATCGGATTAACTAGCGACTCATCGTTATAACTGAAGATGCATAATGCGCGACTTAGGTCAAAATCAACATCGGCGAAATACTTATCGTGGAATTGGTCGTTCTGAGTAGTATCCGTCAAGTGTGTAAGAATGCCAGTAATCTCGCGTCCTTTCTCGCTCTCACTAACCTTATCCAGCTCATCAAACAGGATACACGGGTTCATCTCTTGAGTTTCAATCAACTTCTTTGCGATGATGCCGGGTTGACTACCCTCATATACATACGAGCTACCCTCAAAGACGGCCCCGTCTGTTGCTCCTCCTAGAGCAATCAGGATAAACTGACGGTTGAGAATCTTGCTAATACCATACTTAGCAAGTGTGGTCTTTCCGGTTCCCATAGGTCCCTTCAGTGCAATTGCTGTTCCCATAGCATTTGGGTTCGCAATCCACTGACCTATCATCTGTAGGATTTGCATCTTTGCGTCTACAAGACCGAACGCGCATTCATTCAGAATCTTCATAGCATTATCCATAAATCCTTGGCACGCCTCCATACCGTGAGCCATATTGACGTCTAAGATAGAATATTTTCCGAACGGGATTCGCATAAACATATCCACCCAGTTCTTCAATTTGAAATATTCCGAGTCAGTTGTATCCATAGATTTCAACAAGTTCAACTTCTGCAATACAGTCGCCTTATACTTCGTAGGAATCTTAGACTGGAGAAGCGCAAGACGATACGGACGGTCAATTACAATGTGAGTATTGATTTCCTCCAAGTCCTTCATAATCTTACGCTGTTCCTTGTTAGAAAGCTTCTTCTTGAAATACTCCATTTCACTTTCAGCCTTCTGCTTCGGCGCATTCACCAACTTGTGATAATCTTTCGTATTATCGGAACGAGTCTTCTTTACCAGTTGCTTGATTGAATCCTTGCAATCCGTGAGCGACTTCAACAACGACTTACTATTCGGTCTCTTCTTAAGCTTCTCAATAAGGAATTTCTTTGTCTCTACAAGGTCAGAATATTCACTATCAAATGCAATCTTTTCTTTCTCCTGTTTCTCCTGTTCCTTCTTGAGCTTCTTGTCCTTCTTCTCTTTAGCCTTCTTATCAACCTCAGTCATATCAACGGTCTCATATGTTTCCTTCATAAACATCTTCTCATCATCACTATTGCACTCCTCATCTTCATCATCTTCCAACTCCTCCTCTTCATTCTCATCTTCGCCTCCACCGAAACCGAAGATGATATTAATCTTATTGTCTTCGTCCTCATCATCGTCATATTCCTCTTCCTCATCGTAATATTCGTCATCATCGTCGTCGTAATCCTCTTCTTCATCATACTCTTCCTCCTTCTGCTTCTTCTTCTTTTTCTTATCGGTTTTCTGCTTCTTTTCTTGTTTCTTGTCCTGTTTTACTTTGTTTTTGATATAATTAGACGGGAATATCTTAGACGCGATTTTGCGAACCTTCTTGCGAACCGCTTCTTCCTCTTCCTCTTCTTCTTCCTCCTCGTCGTCATCTATATCAGTATATTCCGTTTCCGTATCGTCATCGTCTTCATCATCTTCAATTACCTTACGACTCTTTTTATTAGTTTTCTTTTTAGGGGGTTTGTAATCAGAGTCAGACTCGTCCTCTGTTTCAGTGTCCTCGGTTCCAATGCTCTCCTCATCGGAATCGTGGTCGTCATCACGACCCTTCTTCATGCGCTTGGCCTTAGCCGCCGCAGCAACAATCTTGTCGTTTCTAGTGCGAACCATTCTATCTATTTGGTTTGTTAATTTAAGTGCTATAACTTAATGTAGTTTTTTTCAGAAATCAATTTTCCAGAAGTTTGTGTTAGAGACTAGTTTAGAATTGTGTTGGAAAATTGATTTTTTCCGAAAGATTTATTGTTGGAAAATTGAAACGGTTGTTATTAATATAAACAAATAGTATATAATAATATACCAATCATGTCAAAATCAGTAGCGAATGATCGCGTGGTTACTTCCAAGATTATCGGAATCCAGTTTAGTATGTTGTCGCCTGACGAGATACGTAAAAATTCCGTGGTGGAAGTGACATCTCGTGATACATATATAAACAACAAGCCGGTTGTGGGTGGTTTATTTGACCCTAGAATGGGGGTATTAGACCCGGGTTCAATTTGTCCTACTGATGGATTAACATATGTTGATACTCCTGGATATTTCGGACATATTGAATTGGCGAGACCTGTGTTGTTTACACAGCATTTAAAAGAGATTATGAAGATTGCGAAGTGTGTTTGTTTTAAATGCAGTAAACTATTGATTTCCAAGACGCAACATGCCCATGTATTGAATATGAGTTCGTCTGACCGCTGGGATTACGTTTCTAAATTGGCTACTAAAGTGAAGCGTTGTGGTGAGAAGACGGACGATGGTTGTGGTTGCAAACAGCCGGATAAAATTAAGTTAGAAGAAATGGCTACAATTTTAGCACAATGGGATTCTATGGAAAATGAGGCAGGTGAAAGTGGACCTGTGAATATTAAATTGACTCCGGAATTACTACTCAAGAATTTCAAGCGTATTTCAGACGAAGATGTAAATTTTATGGGATTTAGTCCGACGTGGTCGCGTCCGGACTGGATGATTTGTCAGGTTCTTCCAGTTCCACCTCCTGCCGTGAGACCGTCTGTTAAGCACGACGCGCAACAGAGAAGTGAAGATGATTTGACGCATATCTATAGTAATATAATTAAGACGAATAAGGATTTACAAGAAAAAATTAATAATAACGCATCTGCGAATGTGATTGATGGTCTTACTAAACTGCTTCAGTATTTCATTGCGATGATTGTAAATAACAAGACGAAAGGCGCGGCGCCTCTCGCACAACGTTCGGGACGTCCGTATCAATGTATTACAGAGCGCTTGAATTCAAAACACGGGCGAATTCGTGGGAACTTGATGGGTAAGCGCGTGGATTATAGTTCGCGTTCAGTCATTAACGGCGACCCGAATTTAAGTATCCGACAGCTTGGAGTTCCAATGAAGATTGCTATGAATTTGACGAAGCCAATTGTAGTCAATGATAGGAATCGCGAGTTCCTCAAGAAACTCATTCAAAATGGACCTGAAACGTATCCGGGTGCTAAGATTCTACAGCGTAAGAACGGAGGTAATATTTCGTTGAGATATGTTGATAGAAATTCTATTCTGCTTGAAAATGGTGACATCGTCCATCGTCATATGATGGACGGCGATGCGGTTTTATTTAATCGCCAGCCATCTCTTCACAGAATGAGTATGATGTGTCATATTGCGAAAATTATGAAGAAAGGCGATACATTTCGCTTTAACGTGGCCGTGACAAAACCATACAATGCTGATTTTGATGGGGATAAACGTGAGAGCATATATGCTCTCACAAAATGCTAAACACATTTTGTCCTCAACAGGGAGCGTGAAAAGCGTGCAACTCCCTAGTTAATGTTTATATAAACTGCTTAAAGAAAGACCATTGTATAATGATATAATGGAACCATCAAACCGAGCCGAACTATCAAACCAAATTCTGGATAAACCAGATGACCGATATTGTGAAATATATAAAATAACGAACATAGTAAATGGTAAAATATATGTGGGACAGGCTGTATCACACATTTTGAACCATAAACGCTATAGACCATATGGACGCGAAGGCAGATTTCGTTGTCATGTATCAGAAGCATTCTCAACTAAGCAAAACCAATCGCATTATTTAAATAACGCAATACGTAAACACGGCGTTATAAACTTTAATGTGGAATTATTGGAATATTGCGAGATTACTGATGCTGATGAACGTGAAATTCACTACATTAAAGAGTTGAATAGTCTGTTTCCAAACGGATACAACTTAAAAAATGGTGGAAATACGTTTACTCATTGTGATGAAAGTAAAAAACGAGTATCTGATGGTGTAGCCCGTTATTTTAAAGATAAGAAGTTTGAGCGATTCATTGGTGTATGTAATATATCTGACGACATACAGAAATATATTCACCCGCTAAACAGAAATAAAACACAATATGGTTGGTATGTATTGATTGATAAAAAGAAGGCAGATTTCGGTGGAGTTCATATACCTCTAAGCGAAAGTAGAAAAAACGCAGAGGAATTTATAAGAAGTTTAAAACAAAACATTAGCGACATGACCAAATTGCGGGAAACCACCTTAGAGCCTTCACTACCACTCACTAATGGAAACGTTAATGAGGAACTCGGTTAATTGCCGAAAACAATGGTAAAAAAGTGAAGGATTGGGCAATCCGCAGCCAAGCCCCTAAACTCGTTTCAGCTGACCGATGTGTTTTCCGAATCAATCCTATAAAGGGAAGGGTTTGTGAAACCATAGGTTTCCTGATATGATAGAGCACGGGGAAGGTTCAACGACTAGACGGTTATGGGTCTTATATGATGGTGTAATCAACCGGATAAGGCTTAAGGTATAGTCTGCCCTTATAGGAAACTATGAGGAATTCAATGGAAATGAATATGCATTTACCTCAAAATGTGCTGGCTGAAACAGAGCTTAGACACCTAGCGGCGATTCCTTACCAGATAATCAGTCCAGCGTCCAATGCGCCGATTATTGGTATTTATCAGGATTCACTACTCGGTTCCTACCGGTTTACAAGGCCGAATATTAAATTATCCCAGAGAGATGCGATGAATCTTCTGATGATGTTCCCGAAGGTCAATACGAAAGCACTCCGTGATGCGGGAAATAAACTGAGTAGTTTTGATGTCTTATCACAGATTCTAGCACCGATTACTCTGAATTACAAGACGAATTTATTTGGAGACAATGAAGAATATGCTACTTCCAACAATGTTCTAGAAATCCGCAATGGAAAATATATCCGCGGGCAGATGGAGAAGTCAGTGTTGGGTTCTACTACAAAGGGAGTTTTACATAGAATTTTCAATGATTTTGGTAATATGGCTTGCTCTAATTTCATTGATGATTTACAGAATGTTATTACCGAATATATGAAATCTAGCTCATATAGTGTTGGAGTGAGCGACTTAGTCGCTGATAAAACGACACAAAATAAGATTATTCAGGCAATTACCAAACAGCAATTAGAAGTGCAATCGCTGATAGACAAGGTTCATCTAGGAATCTTTGAGAATAACACTGCGAATACGAACTCGGTTGAGTTTGAGAATCAAGTGAATAATATATTGAATAAGGCACGTGATGAATCCGGTCGTGTAGCACGAGACAGTCTCAGTAAAGACAATCGTTTCCTGATGATTGTGAAGTCAGGTTCTAAAGGTAATATGTTGAATATCTCACAAATGATTGCTGGACTAGGACAACAGAACGTTGATGGAAAGCGAATTCCATATGGATTTGAGAATCGCACTCTTCCGCACTTCTGTAAATACGACGACAGTCCTGCCGCGCGTGGATTCGTCAATAATTCGTATATTTCTGGTCTAAAAGCGAAGGAACTATTCTTTCACGCTATGGGCGGTCGTATTGGTTTGATTGATACTGCTGTTAAAACAAGTCAGACAGGATATATTCAGCGAAGATTAATCAAAGGTATGGAGGACTTGAAAGTTGAATATGATATGACCGTCCGAAACAATATGGGTCGCATTATCCAATTTGCATATGGTGATGACGGAGTAGATGCAACACGTGTAGAAAATCAGTCAATCCCATTGGTTGGAATGAGTATTGAGGATATTTATATGCATTATGATATTAACGACATTACCAATGTGAATGCTATTTACACAAAGGAAGCGGGTAAGCGAATGAAATCACAAGCGAATTCCGCTCAAGAGAAATGCGTGAAGTATATCAATAAGATGATTGCTAGTCGCAAGGATATTGTAGAATCCGTATTCAAGAACAAGAACGAAGATGGAGTGAAAATGCCTGTTTCATTCGCGAATTCTATTTCTAATATCCAAGGACAATTGAGTCTTAACGCGAATTCTGTAATTGATATTACTCCATTGGAAGCGTTCCAACTGATTGAGGAATATTACGAACGTTTGAATTCTCTTACGTTAGTGAAACCCGGCAAATTGTTTGAGGTGATGTATTTCTATTACTTATCTCCAAAGAGTTTGTGTATTCAAAAACGATTCCACAAAAATGCTCTAACTATGTTGTTGGAAATGATTGTATTGAAATACAAACAATCCATCGTTCACCCGGGAGAGATGGTCGGTGTGATTGCCGGTCAGAGTATTGGTGAACCTACTACACAAATGACGCTAAACACGTTCCACTTGGCGGGTGTTGCTAGTAAATCAAATGTGACTCGTGGAGTGCCTCGCATTGAAGAACTCCTGCGTCTTACTAGTAATCCAAAGAACCCTTCACTTACAATTCATTTGAAAGCGATGGAGGAGGGTGATAAAGACAAGGCAACCAAATATGCGAATATGATTGAATATACCAAACTTTCGGATATAGTGAGTTCCATACAAATTTGCTTTGACCCGAATGAACGGACTACAATGATTGAAACTGATAAAATCCTGATGGACCAGTTCTATGAATTTGAGGATATGGTGGACGAGTGTAACGACGGAAACGAACAGACTGATAATAGAAATCGTTCCAAGTGGATTATTCGTATGGAATTAGACGCAAGTATTCTTCTATCAAAGAATATCACAATGGACGACGTCCATTACGCAATTACTAATAGTGCATATGGCGAAAACATTAGTTGTGTATTCTCGGATTATAACAGTGATAAATTGGTATTCCGTATTCGTCTGTTTGATATAAACAAGAAGAAGAAGATTGTTGCAAACACACTAGACCAGTCAGATGAAATCTATGTCCTTAAGAATATGCAGGACGTATTATTGAATAGTATAGTTCTACGTGGTGTGAGTAATATTGATAAAGTCACACCTAGAAAATTGCAAAATATGGTTTCATTGGAAGATAGTAAATATGTTCGTAAGGATATGTGGGTTTTGGATACAACTGGTTCCAATCTATTGAGTATTCTCGGTCTGGACTACATTGATTTCATCAGAACTTACAGTAATGATATTCGTGAAGTATATGATGTGCTTGGTATTGAAGCCGCTCGTCAAATGCTTTTCAATGAGATTTCAGAGGTGATGGAGTTCAGCGACGCATACATCAATTATCATCATCTGAGTTTATTGTGTGATAGAATGGCGATTAGTAAGGATATGGTTCCTATATTCCGGTCGGGTTTGCTGAATGATAATATTGGACCAATCGCAAAGGCGACATTTGAGGTTCATACAGAAGTATTATTGAACGCAGCGCGTCATGCAGAGTTAGACCAAATGCGTGGTGTATCAGCAAGTGTTATGTGTGGACAGTATGGAAATTATGGAACTGGTTCATTTAATGTTATTCTGGATATGAAGGAGATGGGAAAACTATCGGCAGCCGTATCTAAACAGACGAATGATATTGATAAGATGTTTGGAATTAGTAGCGATAAAGTGGACGGTTGTTCTACAAATTCTATCAAGATTCGTAATAACATAACTAACATTAAAAAATCAGATGCGACGGTATGTGATGATGATTACAATATGGGATTTATGTAAAATTATTAATTAGTAAAAAATATATTTGAATATATTTTTTACTTGAAAATTGAAAGATTTGTTTTTTACTTGTTATACACAACTGAATAAATATGATTCAAATTCTCAACGAAGTCAAGAAAATCACTTTTGTCTATACGGTATGGATTACAATACATTATATTGCTGCACATTTATACACGTATTTATGTGTTCCTGTATCGTGGTATGGATTCCTAATGTCTCCGTTGATGGTTACAACACCTCAATGTCATGGATTGAGATGGATAGTATATAATGGCGGTGTAACTATTACGAATATGTGGTTGGCGATTGGGACGTGGATTGGAGCATTACTTCTCCGCAAGTAATTCCTCGTTTGAATATAATTGAATATATTTGGATTTATCTGGTTCTGCTATATCATAGGTAATATTTTTCATATAATCCTTTACACTGAATATATTATTTTCATTTAAATATACGGAGTTAATAGCAGAATCTAATAATAGAATTTCATCTGGATTTATTTTATAACTAACATTACTGATATTCAAGTAATTTTTTGGTTCTAATATGAAAGAACGAACACGCTTGAACCGTATTAATTCGTCTGCTATTTTTCCAAAATAAATTCGGTCATTTCTCCCATTTGGTATTAAATAATTATTAATTGGTAATTCTAATTTACATTTATCGGTTTGACAATCAAATTCGGTTGGAGTTTCTTTGAATTCAATCTCATCGTCTACCAAGTTATGTATTATGTTCTCTACTTTAACCAGTTTTTCATTGTATTTCAAATCATCATCTCGCAATACGTCAATTAATCTTTTCTTAATCATTCGTTTATCATATAATCCAAGAAGCATCCGCGCCGTGCTCCGAAATTTGGAATAGAAATAACTTTCTTTATGTATTTTTGTAATTGTAGATACACGTTCGTTGTCTGGTAATTGTTTTGTAAGAACCTTTATATCCGCAGTTAAATAATCACTGCTACGTATATCTAATAATTTCAATCCAAGTTTATTATCAATTAATAGACTAGCGTCTTTCATAATAGATGTGCCGAGTTTAATATATTGATTTGTTTTTGTAATCAATCCAACAACCATTGTTCGGTCAATTACTTTTCGTGTAGGAATACAATCTATTTGTTGTTGTGTTCTCACAAATACATTACTAAGTAGTCGCAATGTTGTTTCATAATCACTCCAATTATCCTTATCATCTTGAAATGTAAATCGCAATGAAGGAACGAAACTAGATGGAAAACACGGAACAAAGACAGAATCTGAATTAACTTCAACTATAAATCCAATTGTTTTGAAATGATAATTTATAACTTGGTCGCGAACTATAAAATTACCGATGTCGCGTAATATTGAAAATGTTTTAATGGCGCTTAATGCTCTTGTATATTCGTATATAGGTAATCCCTTTTCGTCTTTCATTTTAAGACTATTTTTTGGTTTACATTGCGTTGTAGTAATTTTCTGTATTCGTGTTAATATACTATTCATATCAAGTCCTTTATATGAACCACGTGGATTGAACCATTTTTTCGGATTAATCGTGCCGTTATTGTCTTCATATAAATACACCGGTTCATAAAAATCTTCTTGTTTCAATAGAATAAATGTTCTCGTATTCGCTATATCATACGAGTCCGTATACGTATTTGTGGGACATATAAATTCAACGTGTTCTGTATCTCTAGTAATTTCCAATATAACCAAATTCATACCCAGATTTAATCCAACACCATCAGTTCTCCCCTTTGAGATTGGAAACAGGTTTTGATTTGGTTTCGTCATAATATCCCATAAATAAGTATGGTCTATATGTGCGTCTGGGTCGCGCAAATAACGTTGAAAGTTCTCGTATGCCCCTATAATTTCATTTCTCAATTGTAATTCGTGTTCATTTGCCGTGTTGATTGACTTATAGAATGTGGATTTTTCGTATTTAGAATGGTCTGTTATTTCGTATGTATTTGGACGGAATATAATAGAAAGTGCGTTATTATTGTATGAAATAAAATCCTCAATTGTAATTGCTTTTACTAATATCTCTCGCATTTCAGCAATTGTAGGAACCGGTGTAATATTATTCAAATGTGCGTATATATCAGCGAAACAACCGATAATTGATTGGTCTACAGATTGTTCTACTCCATATCTAAGGAGACAAGGGTGATTACGTTTGATTGTGCTTGATTCTACACAATCATTATTATCAATACCAAAAAAGTCTTGTGCTTGTTTCGGTAAAAACCCCCATCGTTTCTTCTGGACTGGAAATTTATTATCTTCCGTTATATACGTATCTATATCGGCGGATATTGCTTTTTTAGTATCTTCTTCTGGTGCGATTACCTCTTCAACGACTTGGTCTCGTTTGAAGCAACACGGAAAATCAAATTTGGATTTTGAATTTTTAATGAATCCGGGATAATGTGGTATATATTTCCCATCAACGAAATGTTCTTGTGGGTGTGCGAATTCATATATATACGCACCTTTGGGAACAGTTTCTGCTTTGTATGGAATCATTATTTGTTTTCCTTCGCGTTCTATTAATTCGTTTACTTCATCTTCCGTTAAACTCCTGTTTGTTTTTAACGACCAGTATCTCGGGCAAATATACCAAAATTTTTTATCGGGATTAGTGCTATATGATATAGCACTTAAATAAGAACCTTTCATCGGTTCCAAATAATCCCATATTCGTGATATTATTGACTCGCGTTCTGTTTTCATAGCGTTCTCAACAAATTCATCTATTTTATCCGGATTCTCTTTGCTAATTTTCGCATATAATCCTGCATAAAACGCGCTTGCGTCAGTTGGTTTTTTCTTATCTTTTAACTTTTTAATATATTCCTTTTCGTTTTTCTTGTTTAATTCTAATGTTGAATCCGATTCAATTAATTTTTTTGCAAAGATTTCAAATTGTTTCTTATCCATTGGTGTCTTTTTATCGCGCCACAATGCGTCAATAAACGGTTTCAAGTCATCAGGCCCCTGTAAAGAAGCGGTTTTCAATAATTCATTCCAATTTGTATATTTACCCCTTGCTTTATCTGCTTCATCAATACGTTTTTTCTCAGTTTCATTTAACATAACTGGGTGACGACTTACTTCTCCTCTACAGGTTCGTGAAAACTGATTTGTTTTACCATCACCAGTCAATTTAATTAATTCGGGGTCACGTTCTTCAATTCGTTTTTGAAATAAGGTTGGGTTTTTCAATTTCATGCCATATGGATTAATTTCATCATCATCTTCATTCTCATTTCCACCGCCTTCCATCTCAATTCCAAATAGTTCATCGTCATCTTCATTATATTCATATTCCTGTTTTTGTTCTTGAGCTATTGTTTTCATAAAAAACTCGGGGTCTAATTCTACAGGTGGAGTTGGAGGTGGTCGTTCAAAAGATACAGCCATTTTTTGCTCTACTATATTGAAATTAATTTCACGTTTACACGCATCTTGTATCTCTTTGATTGGAACACCTAATGTTTTTGGAGAATGATATATACGTATTATACTATCAATATACGTTTTTATAATATCTATGTAAGTAGTTGAAGTCATATTCCAAACGTTGATATGTAGTATCTTGTCTGATTGAGAAATTCGTAAATTTACAGGGAATCCTGTGTTTTCATTTATGCTTGTCGTATGTTTCGTAAAAAATTCTATTACGTGATTTCTAGCAACCTCTTCTTCAAATTTAAATTCTTTACTTAGAGCACGTATTATATCGTCAACTTCTGCGTGATTGTTTTTCTCTACATTTATGAATTCATCTACTGGATTCATATCCTGAAAATTATCTACACGTTTGAATCTCATATTTGCGCCGTCTGTTGAATTTACATCAAGTGATTCTATTACAAATAAACTGGATAAACAACTACGATACGAATTCAAATTAAAATCGGAAGGTTTTTTAATCGGTATATTGTAAATGTATCCAATATCATATATTTCAACTGTTGGGCTGTTTAAACTACTGAATTTACTTATATTATATCCAATAGGTTGAATGTATCTATTTATGTCATCTATTACCGGTTCCAAACCAGTCGTCAACATTGTATTCAATTCATCTTGAGTTATAGGTCCACTAAGATTAGAATGAATTCGCAAACTACCGTCTTTTTGGAAATCAACGTATAGTTTCACGTCCATCATTTTGAATTTGAACGTTGTATATAATGATATTTCACCGGATTTACCTGTCTCTTTACTCAATTTACGAATAGTAACCGCATCTAAAAATGGTTTGCGTCGTCCGTTTGTGTATATTTCTTTGCTATA
>JACCDO010825958.1_pt1 | contig 20014 bp, 20 predicted proteins | sample 7446101 | NCBI WGS metagenome assembly JACCDO01 (sample SAMN15323440, study PRJNA562643) | freshwater metagenome | isolation source: river surface water | place: USA:Blue River Watershed | collected 2017-08-16
ATCGCAAACTCATAATGCAGCTGCCACTTCGACTCGGTTCATTGGCTGCTGCATTTCAAGCTGCCCAAACACTTGTAGATATTGCGACCGCTGAAGCCAATTAATCATCTGATGAACGTGATGAAAAAGAGATTGAAAAACTCCAGGAGGCCTATGGAAAAGGTGCTACCGGTCGCGGTATGGCAACTGGTGGAGCCAAAGCCGTTAAGGAATTAGAGAAAGAGCAGAAGTCACGTTCGACCCGTATGGTCCGCGATTCTATAGATGGTGCGCTGCTTGATATTGCTACCTTCTATCGTGATGTGATGATGGTGCAATCAGGCAATACTGGATCGATGATTAATACAGGTATGCGCGAAGAGATTGAAAGCTACGCTAAATCTCATCCAGAGCATTCGACAATCTTGAAAATCAACGCACTCACGGATGCCCGCTCCAACCTTGCACGCAATGCAGCACCGCTGGTCACCTGCGAAGCGCTGATGTGCCAATTAGCGCGTAAGTGACTATCTAAACCAGCCCTTGAGGGTGGTCATGAGCACCCCTTGCTATACGGCAGAATTCCACCATGCGTCTAGACCATGTTTCTTATGTAACTTCCCATGATCAACTTGCTGACACAGTACAACGCTTAGGTTCGCGCCTCGGTAGCACATTCGTTGACGGTGGCATACACCCACGATTTGGTACAAGAAACTTCACGGCATCATTGAAGAACGGTCAGTACATCGAAGTAGTTTGCCCACTTGATCACCCAGCAACAGAACAGACGCCATGGGGCAAAGCTGTATCAAAGAAAGCCAACGAAGGTGGAGGTTGGTTCACATGGGTTTTCAGCACAAAAGACATTTCACCAATTGAAGCCAAGTTTGGACGCGATGCAATTGAAGGCCATCGCACACGTCCGAACGGTTCAGATTTGAAGTGGAAGCAAATTGGAGTAAAGGAAATTGCGGAAACACGCGAATTCCCATTCTTTATTCAATGGCTATCTGCAGATCACCCATCTCAAGACGGAACACCTCTTGCCGAGATTGAGAAGATTGTGATTGCTGACAACGATCAGCTAGCGGACTCTTGGTTCAAGGAAGATATCTTAGCTTCGCTTGGTGATGTGGCTATCGAGTGGGTTGATTCTTCAACCAATGATGATCAATCAGGAATTGTCGCCGTGCACCTTTCTACTCCAACCGGTTTAGTTACTCTTGATTAGCATCTTTATCCACGTGAAGTCTATTGGTCTCAAAATCCACTAAAAAATCAACAACTCGGCTTGCACCTTTTAGATCAATCAAACCCTTGATGGAATGCTTCAGAGCATCGCGTTTTTCTTGGCTTCCCAGCAAATCTCTGATTGCTTCAATATTAATGTCCCATGACCCTGCGAAAGTGCGAATACCAATCTGGGTGGCATAACCCAGTCGACCGAGTTGTTCGTAGTAATCCTGTTGATTATCTATAAGACACGCCACCCCGGTTGGAATCTCCCGAGCAATAAATTCAAGACTCGAAGTACTTGCGGTGGTAAGCACCGCGTCTATTTCCTGTGCAATTACGTCGAGCTCACTCCCAATTGGATGTATAACAGCCCCCTTAGGAAACCCTGCCGAGATTTCTTCATTCGTAAAAAAATGGACTTCCAAATTCATTTTGAGTGAATTGAGTACCCCTGCAATAGCTGGCACAAATCCGAAGGGGTCGGAACCACCACCCACAACAAGTACCTTTATGGTCTCTACTTCAACCTTTTGTCTAGTTGACTTGAGAATGTTTTGACGAATCAATATGTATTTAGCACCGCACAGTAATTCTGTCGCCGCCAGACCCCCCCTAGTTTCCTCAAATCCAGGGCGCAATTCAATGTCAACCTTGTAATTTGGTGTCACTTGATCGCAAATGCTAAGCACAAACTTCCAATTAGACTTTGCGATGAAAGTATTGGAGATTGGAATAGAATACGAGTCCAAAACAAGTACATCTGTTCTAGGATCTGCTACAAATAAGGTTTCGTCTGAAAGCACTTGTGTGAATCCCAAGGTTTCGATTCGCTCAGCTACCCAATCAAGGTCTGAGATTTCCCCAATAAAAATGCACTCAAATCCACGGGAAATCGCTTCCGCCGCAAGTACGGATGATCTCATCACGTGCCCTGACCCGACATCTCGCGAAGCGTCGGCTCGGAAAATGAATCTCATAGGAATCAAGAGTATGCTGACTTTAACATTTCGCAAATAAAGAACCACATGGGAGAATTAGATGTCTCAGCTGGACAATTCTTCAGTTTTAATTACCGGGGGAACAGGTTCTTTAGGTAAGGCCCTTATCACGTACTTCATGAAATACACCAAGGTTCGACGAATCGCAGTTTATTCTCGTGATGAACTTAAGCAACATAACCTTCGAAATGAAATCGGAGAGGATGAACGCTTACGTTGGTTTATTGGTGACATTCGAGATTTGGAGCGACTGAAAAGAGCACTTCACGGAGTTGATTTTGTAATTCATGCGGCCGCGCTCAAGCAGGTTGATACAGGTGAATACAACCCAATGGAATTCATCAAGACAAACGTTCTTGGCAGCCAAAACGTAATTGATGCTTGTATCGAGGCTGGAATTAAGAAAGTCGTGGCTCTTTCAACAGATAAAGCTTCATCTCCAATCAACCTCTATGGCGCGACTAAATTAACCGCAGACAAATTATTTGTAGCTGCCAATAACTACAGCCACAGCTATGGAACCACTTTCTCAGTTGTTCGTTACGGCAACGTCATGGGGAGTCGAGGTTCAGTCATTCCATTTTGGAAATCACTTTCGGAAGCGGGACAACCACTCCCAATAACTGATTTAAGAATGACACGATTCTGGATTAGCATCGAACAAGCCGTCCAGTTTGTAATGGACTCTCTTGAAATCATGAATGGAGGAGAGCTATATGTTCCCCGCATTCCAAGTATGAGAATAGTGGATCTCGCACACGCTGTAGCACCTGCTGCGAAGTTAGAGGAAGTCGGAATGAGACCAGGAGAGAAACTCCATGAAGAAATGATTTCTGCAGACGATAGCCGTAGGACCTTCCTGGTCGGAGACCGATATGTAGTTACTCCCGTAGTTGCGGAATGGGGATATGAAACACCAAAAGGTACCCCAATGGCTGAGGGAGTGGCGTATCAGTCACAGACGAATGATCTATGGATGTCACAAGAAGACATCAGGAATTTCCTTACCGAAGTTTAGTTTCAATGATTCCTTACGGACGCCAGTCGATAAACGACGATGACATTGCAGCGGTGATTCAAGCATTAAAAGGAGATTTCCTAACCACCGGCCCACTCGTTGAGAAATTTGAACAGGAAATTGAAAAGGTAGTCGGTGCACCATGTGCCGTTGTTTCATCTGGTACCGCAGCTTTGCACTGCGCGTACGCAGCCATCGGCGTAGAACCCGGGGATGAAATAATTACCCCACCCATAACATTTATTGCAACCCAAGCGACCGCAGCTCTGCTAGGTGCAAGAATAGTGTTTGCAGACATCCAGCTGGATACTGGAAATATTGATCCAAAAGCAGTTGAGGCTGCAATTACATCCCGAACCAAGGCGATAGTTGCAGTTGACTATGCTGGACACCCTGCCGACCTCGACGAACTTCGAAAAATCGCGGATAAGTACGGAATCTATCTGATTGAAGATGCAGCACACGCGATAGGAAGCAATTATAAGGGTTTACCAGTGGGATCAATTGCCGACATCACAACATTCTCCTTTTTCCCCACTAAAAATCTGACCACAGCTGAAGGTGGTGCGGTTGCATCCATTCACCCAGAACTACTCCAAAAAGCTCGAAGATTTTCAAGACAAGGACTTATCCGAGAACCAGATGAATTTCGCATTAAATCCGAGGGACCATGGCACCAGGAAGTTCAAGAATTTGGATTAAATTATCGGCTTCCAGACGTCTTGTGTGCGCTAGGGATAAGTCAAATTTCTAGAATTAACGAATTTAAAGTAAAACGAAACGATATATATAACTTTTATAGTTCACACCTTGGTAATCTAACAAATATAAGATTGCCCTTAAAAAAAGACTATGTGGATCCAATGTGGCATTTGTTTCATGTACATGTCGATCCAGCTAAACGTAGTGAAATTTTCCTTCACTTAAGGGAGTTTGGAATTGGCGCTCAGGTGAATTACATGCCCGCTCATTGGCATCCCGTCTTTGAAATGGAAAACAAATCACAGGGCGAGTTTCCAATGAGCAATCAATTCTACCGTTCTGAAATATCTCTACCGATGCATGCTGAGCTAGCAAATAATGATCTTTATGCAGTGGTTACAAGTCTGAAATCTCGCCTGTGATGAAAAAAGTATATCTCTTCATAAATGGCCAACTTGGTTTGGACATTTTGAAATTCTTGATTCACCAAGAGGACACACAGTTCATGACGATTGTGATAAACAATGCTGATAAAGTAAAATCCAATTACTATAGCCTTGTCCGGGAAATTCTCTCCGAGAACGAACAAGAAATTGATGTGTTTCAATATTCTGCAAATCTCTGGAAAGATCAATTTTCGAATCTAGAATTAAGTGCAGAGACTTTTGGTATCTCTGTTTTGTTTGGTCATATTTTCCCGAAAGATATAATCCAGAAATTCAATGGAAATTTAATTAATTTGCATCCATCTTTGCTACCAATCGGTCGTGGAGCTGATCCGGTATTTTGGTCTATGGTTGAAGGTTTGCCTCAAGGAGCAACAATTCACCAAGTTGCTAACAAAATTGATTCAGGAGATGTGTATGTTCAGGAGGAAGTAAAGGTAGATTCTTGGCTCGATGCTGGTCAGATTTACGAGCTGTGCATAGCAAAGATGTACGAACTTTTCATCGAATTTTATCCTAAATGGGATTGTTTATCTCCCTGTACTCCCCAGGTAGGCACTGGCACTTACCATGAAGCTAGAGATCTAATTAGCCTCAAGTCGAAATTATTGGAGACACCTACAGACCTTTTTTATCAATTGAATCTAGTGCAAGCGCTTACATATAATGATGACAGGAAAGCAAAACTAGTAGTTCCAACTGGAGAAGTCTGGGAAGTATCTCTACAGCTAAGAAAGATACAGGGGTAAATTAAATGTCTGTTTCCGATGATGGCGTTATGTACATCGCAGAGGTCTCTGCAAATCATCTAGGCTCATTGGAAAGAGCTAAAGAAATTGTGATTGCTGCTGCAAAATCAGGAGCCACGGCAATTAAGCTACAAACATACACGGCAGACACCATGACGCTCAATTTGCCAAATCTAAAGATTAGTGACGACCACTCTCTCTGGGGTGGAAAAACATTGTATGAGCTTTATGAATATGCGCATACACCCTGGGAGTGGCATGAGGAACTCTTTGATCTTGCTTATAGTCTGAACTTGATCCCTTTTAGTTCACCGTTCGACCTGACAGCCGTCGACTTCTTGGAGTCATTAGATTCACCCATGTATAAAATCGCTTCGATGGAAACAGGAGACCACAGATTAATACGAACCGTAGCGGAGACGGGAAAACCACTAATAGTTTCGACGGGGGCAACGGAATTAGAGGAAATACACGAATTGGTAGATGTAATAAGATCTACGGGAAATCGGGACTTCACTCTCTTGGTATGCACCAGCTCTTATCCGTCGCTTCCAAAAGACAGCCACATTACGAGAATACAAACTCTCCGAGAGATGTTTAAATGCAAAATAGGCCTTTCAGATCACACACTGGGAATAGGAGCCAGCGTCGCAGCAATTGCTCTTGGGGCTACCGCAATTGAAAAACACCTAACTCTCAATCGCTCAGATGGCGGTGCTGATGGAGCTTTTTCAATGGAGCCAGAAGAATTTGCGACTCTGGTAAGAGAAGGAAATATTGCTAAAGAGAGCTTGGGTCAACCTTCCTGGCAGATGCAGTCTTCCGAATCTGAGTCGAGAAGATTACGCAGATCTCTCTACATAGTTAAAGATGTAAAAATGGGAGACGAAGTATCCTTTGAAAACGTAAAAGCAATTCGTCCAGGAGAAGGAGCGCCACCCAAATTTCTAGAATCATGGATAGGTAAAAAATTTAAGACAAACTATATAGCCGGAACTCCAATGTCAGCTGAGGCACTTTCATGAAGCCTATTGCTATTATTCCAGCTCGCGGAGGCAGTAAGAGGATTCCCCGCAAGAATATCCAATTTGTCGGCGGTATGCCAATGATTGCAAGGGCAATTACCACAGCAGTTGACTCAAAGATTTTCTCAGAGGTTATTGTCTCAACTGATGATGAGGAGATTGCCAAGATTGCCAGAAGTTACGGTGCTCACGTGCCTCAACTTCGAAGAGCAGAGTTGAGCGATGATTACGCAACAACTTACGATGTGATCGCCGATACTTTGTCGAATTCCTGGATAGGGGAGAAAAAACCTGAGCATATTTGTTGTATATACCCATCCTCAATATTTCTATCAACCTCACATTTAATTAACGCTTACGAAATACTCATTTCCTCAGGTTGTTCCTACGTTTTTCCAGTACAAGCCTATTCTCCTCCAATACAAAGAGGTTTGTACCTTAACGAAGATGGGAGAGTCGCAATGATGCATCCAGAGAACCTTTTAAAGCGAACGCAGGACCTTCAACCAACTTATCACGACACAGGTCAGTTTTATTGGGGAAAAAGAATAGCGTGGGAATTGAAGGAGTCGATTTTTGGTCCAGATTCAAGGGGCTTGATATCTAAGACTTATGAGTTTATTGATATAGATACCCCGGAGGATTTAGAGATTGCGAAACTGCTATTTAATGCTAGAGCCGAATAACCAAGAATCAAATTCCCTTTCCAAAGTTTTGATAATCATTATCTAGAAATCTGGTTCGGAAAAAAGATTCTTTTATCGCGTTCACAGGAGATTTCTTGAAGCCTTCCGAATACCACTGCCCAGCTAGAACATCTGACGCAAAATTTGTGGAATGCTGAAGCAGGAGTGTGTTTAAAGTAGGTAGTGATGTTCCCAACCAATCGGAAAATTCTCTAATGCCTTGAGGAGTCGAATTCTTTAGCCGATTTTCAATAATTATCGCTTTTTCACGTGAAATTCGACCGTGCCTAATTTCACGAGTGAGTTGATCAGTGGCTTTGGAGTAACCAAATTTTCTTTGTTTAAGAAGGTCATGAATACCGAAATAAGAAGGGCAATCTGGAGTATCAAAAAAAGAATAGGCCCGGGAGTCACTTCGCCCCTCATACCCATAGGCCTTCTTTACGAATTGATGTTGTGCGGATGGATCCCACCGCACATAATTACCCAAATAAATACCTCTAACCCCCGAGTCAAGGATTTCCTGATCGGAAGGATATTTGATTGAAGCAATGTCTTCTTCATCAATATTAGGATCGAATTGAAAAATATCATTCTCATCAACGCCCATTAAATCATGCTCGCGACGATAACGTCTTGTCATCTCGACATTTTCGGTATGTGAATACATTCCAACTTGCTCTAGACCTTGATGCGCACCCCAAAGCACGTAAGGAATATTGAGTTGTATCGCAAGTCGAACTGGAAAAGAAGTTTGACCAGCGATCCAAAGCCAATTCAAAGAACCTAGATTTGAAAGCGTGGTGCTAACTAAGGATTTAACTACTCTCGGATTCAAGCTAAACTGCCGGAAATCCACATCAAATGACGTGCGTAGTTTGGCCAAATTGCGCAAACCTTCCTTACTATTAAAAGTACGGTTAAAATTTACTAAGAGAGGGTTGAGACCGAGTGTATGTACCGCATAATGCACAAGAAAGAAAGAATCCTGGCCGCCGGTAACCGGAATTACACAGTCATAGTTTGAATGACGTTGTTGTGGAGAGAACAAGCGTTTTAAGTCAACTGCCCTTTCTTGCCAATTTAGCGAGTCTTTTTCCTCATGGACTCGACATCCGGAACATACTCCTTGAGAATCGAAAGTAATTCCAAGGGGATGATTTGACCAGTACAAGCACCTCGCGCAACGTACCAGCACTACTCGTACCTCACCAATCTTCTCAAATCTGATGATTGGCCAAGAAGTTTCTTAATTCTTGGGATTACTAACTCTTCTCTATTCAACCAGCTTCCAATCACAATTCCATTAATATAAGGTAATTCGAATAGCTCCTTGACATCTTCGTAACAAGATAGTCCACCGCCAAGAAGAATTGGAGTACTTAAATTCTTTGCTAGCAGATTAATCTCTTTGAAAAACTCTGGCTGTGAGATAATACCGTCCATTTCTCGATTCTTTAGATACAGCTCACCCCCCCAATCCTTTGGAATATTTTCAAAGTATTCTTGAACACTGACCCCGTTCTCTGCCAACGAAATTCCAAGCTCGCTTTTGATTAGTGGCAAGTGAATTAGAACAGCCTGATCTCCAAGATTGATTGAAATTTCCCTAGATCTCTCTGGTGTCCAACCGATTCCTGAGAGAATAACCCTCTCGCAACCAGAAGCAACAATAGATTCTGCACAAACTCGACAACTAATGCCACCACCGTAAGCTAGAGGCGTGTTAATTGTGCTCAATAAGTCGTCCGAGAAAAGATTACGGAAATCATTCACCGGATTCTCGGAATGAGAAAGGTTCAGCACAGAAATTTCATCAACTTCCCATTCTTGCAACCTGGAAAGAATCTGTGAAAGCGAACCAATGGGCTTATAAGAGTTAAAGTTGGTGGAATTAACTACAATTTGATTTCTTACGAGTACAGAAGCCACAATTTTTTTCATGCTAATTCCTGCCAAAAAGTAGAAATTAATTTCGCAAAAAAATCTGTACCAGCCTGTTGGCTTTTTTCAGGATGAAATTGAGTTCCTATCAAATTTCCAATTCGAGCGTAGGCAATGTAATTATCTTTTCCAGAAAACAATACATCTTCATGTTTGATTGGTTCGAAAATTCCGTACGCATGATTAAAGTAATATTCTTCATGGAATCCATTGGGTCCACTTTGTTTGGAACACTTGTGCCATCCAATAACTGGCCCTTCAGCCAGTCGCCTTGTAACTGCATTGATTAGTCCTAAACCCGAGACTCCGCTTGCTTCCTCAGAGGACAGAGTCATGAGTTGAAATCCAAGACAAATTCCAAGAATAGGTTTTCCTAAACGAAATCTTTCAATTATTGCAGGGCTTGCACCCGTCAAATCTAAACTCAACTTTGCTGGACCAAATGAGCCAACCCCGGGCAACACGAGCAAATCAGCTTCAGATATCTTCTCCGAATCGTTGGTCACAACTACTGTAAATTCAAAACTACGAAGGAAATGTGAAATAGATCCGATATTGCCAGCCCCATAATCAAGAACGACTGCTAGTTTCATACTTGTCCTACGTTGAAGAGTGGTCTTGGACGTCCAGCGGGATGTATATCAAATAATGCAGCATTCGTGTGCTTCCTTACAGTTTGCCAAAACACCTCAATGGAGATTCCAATAAACTCGGAAAATGATTTTATGTATTTATCTGCACAGGCTCCGTCATACTTTTCGACCAGAGGAATACCTTCAGATCTTGATATTCTTCCAGTTCGGATCCACTCGTTTACATAGTCTGTTGCTCGGCCAAAACCATATTTATAGTACTTAATCATCTGATTGAGAATTACCCAATCTTCGTCAAGTGAAGTTAAGTTGACCAAGTCAGATGTATTGAGAGGAGAATCTGTCCGACTTTGCAGCCCTGCAAGTCCCGCGATTAAGCCATTTTCAAGTAATCCCCAATTACCCATAGCCCACCCTAAGAAAACAATTTGAAGATTGTGAGAATCAAATTCAGCCGTACTTGGATAAAGATATGGACCAATATGTGATGAGGCAACACCCTGACTCAGAAGCCAATCACGGTCCATTCCAACCAGGGTATTCATTTTCCTGAGAGAATTTCCATCCCATCCCTGATTTCCAAGTGTTTCAAGTGCACCGAGCTGTAATCCGGGATTTTCTCCCCACAGAATCAGATTAATGCCATTTTCGATCGCAATTTGTGGCACACCAGAAAATAATGCTAACTCTGTACTCTTGGCCCAGTTTGCGGACTCTAAGAAAGAGGATCTCATGAAAGTTTTCCATGTGGCTGGTGAAGGAGATGTTTGGTAAACATCAAAACCAAGCCGGCTCAAATTATCCAAGTTTCGCGCCCCTGCAAGAGTCATTTGTTCAGGGGGATACGAGACAGAGACTAGTAAGGGATTCAACCCGAGGGCATCTCTTGCGAATAAAGCGAGACGAGTGCTGTCTTTCCCGCCACTAACTCCGAGGATCGAATCGTGTCCTGAAATATGCCCACTCGCTTTTCGGGATTCAACAACAGTCTTCAGGATTCGTTTCCTAAGTGTCCAGTCTTGGACTCTGGACGCCAACTTAAATTGGCAAGCTGGACAAACACCACCTACGAATTCTGTACCAGGCCTAGAATCAGGCTGGAGACATTTCAAACAATACTTCATAGCATTTCCATAATTAGAGGGAAACGAGCAGTCCAGTGATTTTCAGCGCCAGCAAAAAAACTATATGTCTCCACTCCAAGCATAGAAGAAGTGTAAAGGACCGAGGAATGGAAACCAACTACCACGGCTGCACACGACAAATCTTGCACGAGGGATTCGTTCGTAGAAAAACTGATTCCTACTTCATCGGAAAATCTACTGAAGTCATAAGGCGATTCAATTGATTGAGATGGGTGTTTTCTCAAAACTATTTGGCGCAGACCGCGCAATTTGGCAAAGTTCAAAAGTCCCGGAAGATATTTCTCAATATTTCCAATTCGATACTTTGAACATTCACCCACTAAGGCATCCGGCTCAAGAATGAACAAGAGGTTGCTTGGAGAGATTTCTTGACTTAAGTAATCTCTTTTTTGTTCGGCAAATAGGAAGTCAGGAATTCTAATAACTTCTGAACCTGGGAAAATCTCTCGGGCAATCTTCTCTGCTTCAGAATTTGTTACTAAAAAGCAATCCGGCAAATGTTCAAAATTTGGGTTAAATCTATTCCTATAGTTAATCCAGTGGTCAAGCAAGACAACTTTACGGATTGAAAGCAAAGACCTATCTTCAAGGACTTTAGATTCCGGTCCACCATAGAATCCGGAACCCAGAAGAATCGTTTTGTTTGAAATCAGATCTGAAGTCATTTCTATAAGTGGAATAGCACTATTGCGGTTTGCAAACACTTCAATCCCAGGACCACTTAAAGATGCAGTCGCCCGAATTTTGAGAGCTTTAGCGAGGGCAGACACCTGAAGCGAACCTCCAAAATCATTACATACTATGTGAAAATCATGAGATTTCTCCTCAAGCATTCGAGTTAGTGGGTGCGGGTGCTTTAGAAAATAAATGAAATTTTCATTCTCAACAGATTGATCCCTCAAAAACCCTGCGCTTAGAGAGATTTTTTGCATGGCAATATTTTCATCACGGGTGCCGATTTGTTGGGTTGCTAACGGAAATAATTCAAACACCCAGGCAGATAAAACCTGAAGAATCTCCTTTCCTACACCTTTCCCGCTGAACTTCTTAAGAACCAGGAAACCTAAATTTATTAATTGACTTTCCGGATGCATCCTAAGTGTGGCAGTCGCAACTAGTTCGCCATTTCCTGAATCTACAACTGCAAGAAGAAAATTTTCAGTGAAGTCAAAACTGCTGAGATATTCACGTTGAGTTTCAACCGTCGCTTGGGCATTCTTATGCTGACTAAAACGCATGTAAATAGGATCGTTTAAAGTCCTAAAGTACTCTTTTCCAAAGTGCAGTTCAGTAAGCCGAGAAATTGAGTATCTCACGACGGCTACTTTAATTATTTCGCAACAAATCTAGATTTGCCCAGACTTTGTGGAATGCATTACCCAATAGTTGAACCTCAACATCCGAAAATTCTTTTGCACACCAATTGATTCCCATAAAGTCCGAGCTGTGAAGTTTTTCAGAAACAGGTAATTGTGTAAGGGAAAGTTCGCGTCTTCTCTTTTTTGGAAGCAGACTGTAGGGAATTGGATTTTTTCGATACGTTAGTTCTCTCGAGAAAAGTGGAAGCTTATGTATGTTTTGGTAGCCCTCGAGTATTGCGGGTACCCCTTCCGCTCTTAACGCCCTTACGAGCGTAGTTCGATCGATTCCGATTTGATCAAGGTCTAAACGCATCCCGTAAACGTAATAAACATGATCATTGCCCGATAATAACTGAGGGACTGTAATGCCTGGCAAATCAGAAATTAAGGTCGAGAATAATTGGGCACCCCTTCTACGTGATGCAATGGCTTGGTCGAGTACTGTCAACTGCACTTCGGCAATTGCAGACTCGAGCTCGCCAAGTCTCATATTCATACCCAAAATTCCATATTGACTTTCCAATTCTGGATTCTGTCCCACGACCACTTCTCCGTGATTGCGCAGAAGTTGCATACGTTGTGCAAGTTTTGGGGAATTTGTAACAGCCACACCGCCCTCCCCCGAGTGGATGTGCTTGTGATAGTTGAGACTGAAACCTCCGATATCTGAAGCAGTTCCTGCGAGGTACCCATTTCTCTTGGCACCCGGTGACTGTGCCGTGTCGCTCACCAGCATCAGGTCATATTTTTCACAAATAATTTTGAGGCTTTCGATATCGGCTGACTGACCAAAAATATCTGGAGAAACAATGGCTCTGGTCCGCTTTGTAACTCGACTCTCCACATCGACGGGATTCAAATTAAAACTAGCCCCATCAATATCAGCAAATACAGGAATTAGATTCCAATGTAGAATAGTGGTCGCAGTCGCAGCCATTGTCCAGCTACTAACAATAACTTCAGAGCCCGGTTCTAATCCAAGTGCACCGATGGCTAGCCACAACCCCGAAGTCCACGAGTTGGATGAAACCGCAAAACCTGTCTTGAAGAATTCAGACCAAGCGGACTCCATCGATTTAACAGAGTTGCCTCCGAAGAAAAACTCACCACTAGATCCGACAAATTGGGATAACTTTCCACTTTTCAGGACGCGTGTCGCTGATTCTATTTCCCGATGACCGATTGAGTTGTAATCAGGAAATTGATGATTGATGCAGGGTTCACCGCCCAGAAGAGCCAATTGTTGCTTATTCACCATCGCCAATCCTCGCACTCTCTATGAAGCTATGGATTTCAATGGCTTGGTTCATTCCAGCCAAGAAATGAGTATCAGTTGAAAAATTCGCAATAGCAGAATATACGACTCTCTGATAGTTCATGTAAACACTCTTTTCTGTTTTGAAATTAACCAATCCATCACCTTTGGGCTTTGTAATGATTATTTCCATTCCATCATCAACCAAATCAATTTGATAATTTTCAAAACATATCCTCAATTTACTAGTCACTCTGGCTTGACCCACTCCAAGAAATGAATAATGAACACCACATTTTGTGCATTCTAGAAGCAAGTTTGAATTCGCTCCAGTAGGGGCTGATTTAGGACAACTACAAAACAAATGTTTGCCAGTAACCGTCAATCCAAGATCCATGAAATGCGAGAAAATATTAAGCAAAGATCCATACGAATTTACCGTGACTGACAAAAGCTTTCCAAGGTTCAGTCCGGAAATATACTCTCTAGCGACCTTGACTGTTGGGAGGTACCGACGGAAGTAATTTACAAAAACCACAGTTGAACTCGAATTTGCCCACTGAGCAATCCGGAAACACTCCTGCGAGTTCTTTCCTGCCGGTTTTTCAATCAAGAGAACGTCAGGAATCAGGTTATCGGGTATTGATTCCAGAACATCTATATGAGTTTGAGTTGGAGTTGCAATTGCGATTAAACCAATCTTTTCTGTAGAGTTGATTTCGTTTAGGCTACTCACTGCACTGACGGAATAAGTATCTCTAGCAATGCTCAGCTTTGATTCGTCGGAATCCATGACTCCAATGACTGAGTAAAATTCTGAATCTCTCAAAGCTTTCAGATGCGTCATTGTCTGGTTACGTATAATTCCGGAAGTAGAGAGGTCGTAGCCCAGACCAATACTTCCTAGACCGATGAGTACAACATGTTGCATTATAAAATCACTCTAATTTCTCGAACAATCTGAAAGTCAGATGATCAGATTCTTCGATTGATTCCAAGAATGCGGAAGCAAATAGACTTTGCCTAAATTTCTTTTGGTCGTTAATCACATTACCCTCAACATTCTTCAATATAACACTCACTTTGGGAACATCTTACAGGTAACGTTTGTTACTCACATTAGAATATGAGCATGAGTTGCGTGAGCGAGAATCGAGAAAGTGAAAAACTATGAATGTCCTTGTCGTAAATGGCAGAAAGATGAATTCTTATGCGCTGACCCTTGAATGTGCCACATTTCTTGCTCAAAAATCTCAGAATATTTCTTTTGTCGATCTCAATGTGTTGGAGTTGCCGTGGACGATGCGAAAACGTGTTCAGCGTGAAATCTGGTCAGAAAGTGAAATTGTAGGTGTAGTTGGTTCTACCCAATCGTTTTTTAACATTTTCAAGGCTGCGAAAGAAGCTATGGCTTGGTGTGCATTCGCAATCGAGTCTGAAAATCCGTGGGAATGTCTAGCGTTGAATGAACAACTTCCCCTTGGCAGATTAGTCCGGAGTTTGATTGCGCGGAGTATGGGGACAAGTAACTTTCATTTATCGGATTGCTCAGTCACGCAAGTTTATGAAATTGCCTTTAAGTCGATTTTTTCATATTTACAAACTACCTCGGCCATTGGAAAATCTGTTATTCCAGTAGATCTCGGGATTGCTCATGGAGGCAGGGATTCCTACAGCGCGGGAGCAATATGCGCCTTCAAGAATCATGGAATTAAAACCCAGTTGGTTGAATCTGGTGGAGTTGCAGAAAGGTGGAGTCTTTTTGAGACTTCTCCTCACTACTCTCCGGATTTTTGGACTAGGCTCGAAAAATTACAATCTTTGACGGCTCCCGAAGAGCAAGTTGCAAACTGGTGGGCCGAGAGGCTTGCGGGCTCCGACCACTTCAGAGCCGAGGAATGGGGTCATACTCGCGAGAAGAATTTGCTTCCTCCGAATCTGCCTAAAAAGTACATTAGTTTTTTTACAACTTCAGATTTTGAGATACCAGTTTTTGAGGAATTTGACATCTTCCCAGGGGATTTTCAAAATCAAACTGAGGCGTTTCTTCAACTATATAAATTGTGCAGAGCCGAGAATATTGATGTCATCATTAGACGCCATCCAAATTCAGTTGACCAGGCAGGAGTAGACAGAGAGATTCCGCTTTGGGAGGGAATCCGAGATTTACCAGGAGTAACTTACTTAGGCCCACATGAGAAAGTTGATTCGATAGCGTTGGCGCGGGGCAGTCAGACAGTTTTTACCTTCAAGTCAAGTGTGGGAATTGAATCCATCTGGCTTGGTGTGCCGGCATATGCCCTCGGACCAGCTAGATGGGCTTGGACAGACGCGCTTCGAGCATGGGATGTACAAAACCTTGAAAGGGTGTTGCAAGAACCTGGTTCTGCAAATCGAGATCACGCTATGAGGTGGGCCAACATGATGCTGATGATGGATTATCCGAACACTCAGTTTGAGACAATTCATGGAAATTTGGCTGTAAGAAATTCAGCCACAATAACAATTTCTAGAATATCGAATATCCTAGATAAGGGTATCGGAGTACTTTTACGCAGAGTTGCGCAAAGAGTTGCCAAGATTAATTCCCCGAACCCTGCCCGTCACTAGAACATCAAGCGCAATATTTCAATTACGGAATAGAGGAAGTTAGTTTGAAAAAAGTTTTGGTTGTAACAACCATAAATGGCGAGGCGCATGCAGGCATCTCTCGCCTTGTCGAAGACTCAAAATTGCAAAATTTTGAACTGGTCTTGGTAGGCGATAAGAAAACCCCAGCTAGTCTCGGCAAGATAGCAGAATCAAGCGTTCACTTTTACAATCTTGAGAGCCAAATTAATTCAAAATTTCTAAGTGGACGCACGCTTCCTGTAAACCATTATGCAAGAAAGAACTTTGGGTATTTGGTCGCCGCCGATATGGGATGTGAATGGATCAACGAGACGGACGACGACAATAGACTTTTTGTAGAATTTTGGGACAGACAAGTTCCTAATAAGTTAGTCAAAAACTTAACTTCGTCACACTGGGTTAATATATATAGCGCATTTGGAATGGGTGAATATTGGCATAGAGGTATACCTATTAATGAAGTTCAGCGTGCAAATTCCTTGATAATCCATGAAATAGATTCAAGTTCGAGTATCGCATGCGTTCAAGGCCTCGCAGATGGCGACCCCGATATTGATGCTATTTGCAGAATGCTTTACAAGCCGGTAACTGAATTCTCCAGAGCAGACTCCTTTATTGTAGAACCTGGATTCTATTCACCAACTAATTCTCAACTGACTCGCTGGAGAACCGAGTTGACGCTTCCATTGTTGTATCTGCCAAGTACTGTCCCATGGCGAGTCTCTGATATTTGGCGTGGCTTGATCGTGCAAAGATATTTTGCAATTTCAGATCTCAGAACTCAATTCCGCGGAGGACTCGGCTTTCAAGATCGAAACGAGCACGACTTACTCAAGGATTTTATTGACGAGTTAGAGGTGCACATGAGCACTCGCATACTTCTCGAAATTCTTGAAACCATTGATGTTTATGATAAATACAAATTTATGCTCGCTGTATATTCAGGAATGTTGGCGCGAGACCTCGTATCGCAGGAGGAAATAGTCCGTTTGGAGAATTGGCTAGCTGATACTTCAGCTATTTTGAATAAAGATTAACATCCGCTTCAACCATGATTTTTACAAGCTCCGGCGTCAGAGTTTTAGCCTCCCACCCCAATTTCTCTTTCGCCTTTGATGGATCGCCAATTAAATTTTCTACTTCAGTGGGTCGCAGATAACGTTCGTCTATGACAGTGTATTTCTCCCAATCGAGCCCCACTTGCTCAAAAGCAATTCTACAGAAATCCCTCACTGTGTACGCTGTACCTGTGGCGACAACATAATCATCCGGTTCGTCTTGTTGCAACATCAGCCACATGGCCTCAACATATTCAGGCGCATAGCCCCAATCACGAATTGAATCCAAGTTGCCTAGATAAAGTTTAGATTGCTTGCCTGCCGCAATTTTTGCCACCGCTCGAGTAATTTTCCGAGTGACAAATGTTTCACCTCTTCGGGGGCTTTCGTGATTAAACAGAATTCCCGAAGAGGCATAAATGTCATACGCCTCTCTATAATTCTTTGTCATCCAGTGCGAGTAGAGCTTGGCTGCAGCATATGGAGATCGTGGGCGAAATTCGGTCTCTTCTGATTGAGGCGCGGGACTATCCCCAAACATTTCAGATGTTGATGCCTGATAAAAGCGGCAAGGAATTTTTGAAACGCGTACCGCTTCCAACAATTTTGTTGTCGCGATTCCCGTTACCTCTCCTGTGAGTTCTGGTTCCAAAAAAGACACTGCTACATGCGACTGGGCAGCAAGGTTGTATATCTCCATCGGTTCGAGCTGTTGAAGCAATGTTATTAATCTGCTCGTATCTGTCATGTCGGCATAGTGCAAGAACAGTTTTGCGCTGTCATCGTGGATATCCTGGTAAATATGGTCGAGTCTTTGAGTGTTAAGAGAACTAGCCCTACGGACCAGACCATGGACTTCGTAGCCTTTTTCAAGAAGAAATTCTGCTAGATAACTTCCATCCTGCCCTGAAATGCCGGTTATTAGGGCTCGCTTCATAAGATAGAGAATAGCCCAAAATAAGGCAGAATGTGCATGTGAGTGTGGAAAAAGTTTATATCCCAGGGCATAGCGGTCTCCTGGGAAAATCCGTACAGAAATTATTCTCCGATCGTGGATTTGATTTGGAAATCAGAAATTCCTCGGAACTAGATTTACGAAATGCTGAACAGGTATTTGAATTCGTTACTAAAGCCAAACCCGATGGCATTGTTCATTGTGCGGCTTACGTTGGGGGAATTGGGGAGAATAGCGACAACCCCCTAGAAATGCATTATAGAAATTCTCTAATCCAGTACTCGATTCTTAATGCAGCGTATGAATTAAAGATACCTAAACTCATTTTTGTTTCGAGCGCAGCGGTATATCCAGCTGGTAACCCGTTGAATCTAGAAGATGATATTTGGACTGGTGCGCCGAGCAAAGAACACGTCCAATATGCGTCAGCAAAGATATCCGGCATGGAATTCGTAAAATGGGTTCGAGAGAAAAGTTCACTCGACTGGATATCTGTAATCCCGACGAATATCTTCGGGTCAAATGATCGATGGGATACCACAAGATCACATGTCATTGCTGCACTAATCATGAAATTTATATCTGCCGAATCAAGTAACTTATCTGAAGTGGAGATATGGGGAAGCGGAGATTCAAGACGGGAGTTCTTGCACGCGGACGATGTAGCCGAAGCTTTAGTCAAGGCCTACACTGCAATTGAAAATGCAAAGTTCGACCGATTTAACCTAGGGGCCAGCAGCGATATTTCAGTCAGAGACCTCGCCATGAGGATTGCCAATTTATGCGGTTATTCCGGGGAGCTTATTTTCAATCCAAGCAAACCAGAAGGTCCTAAATTGCGAAAGTTAGATATGACTCGTACAAGTGGTTTTATTGATTGGAAACCACGAATTGAACTTGAGGATGGAATTTTGAAAGCAATCCTCGCTTATCGAGAAAGTATTGGAATCCCTAGATGATAGTTTTTGATGTAGGAGCCAATAAAGGGGAGTTTTCCCAACATGTACTCGAGAGCAACCCCAATTCCCAGGTATATGCGTTCGAACCCAATTCCTCTATCTGTGGGAGCTCCTTAGAAAAACTGAGAAAGAATTACCCAGATCGTTTTCGTGTCAATCTAGTGGCCCTAGGCACTGATTCAGGCTCAGGGGAGCTTTACGGTTCGCAACTAATGAACGGGCAACTTGGAAGCTTAATTCCATTTAATGCTAACTCCGAAGGATGGAACTCCCATTCAGATCTTTTGAGAAGCAATAATTCTGTAATTGAATCCGAGACCGTAGCGATTCTTGCAGTCAGTGAATTGGCTGAATCGCTCGCTCAAGAAACTATTGATTTTCTCAAAATAGATACGCAAGGAACCGATGTCGCAATTTTGTCTGAAATTCTTAAACACTTTAAGGTCTTATCCGGTGTTGTTGAGGTAGATGCTGGAAATTTTGCTGAAGGTTATAGGTATCAGACAGGTAATAATCGGGTTGAGAACCTTATTTTATTATTGAATCACAACAGTCTTCAAGTCACAAAAATACTGCCAAACAACAGTCGTTCAGATGAACTCAATGTTTACTTCAGTAACTCCCAGAAAGTATTTGATGAAGTTGTAAACACTCTTAAACTTTCTTCCAACCCCGCGCTTGCGAGATACTGGGTAATTCAAGGAATCGGCACTTCAGAAAATGAAAGCACCGGACTCCTCTTCCGCCGCTTTACAAAAAAAGCAATTCGGGCTCTGTTTCACCCTAAGTCATCACTGAGATCGGTTTTATTGAAACTCACTAAGTAATCGCTAGCAATTTTCTTTGGGCTATGTCGTTCTGCGGATTTAACGCGTTCGTAAATCGAAAAATTGGTCCAGAAAACAGGGTCTGACACGGTTGACATAGCATTTGCGATTTCAACAACCTCTGGTTCCGTGAGAATTACTCCACTAAGTAGTTGATTAGTATTTGGTGAAACCGTGAGTATTCCCAACATTCCTCCAGTGCGAGTAGATATTACGGTCGCACCCGTGGCTAATGCCTCGACGCGAACAAGGGAGAACCCTTCGAACTCGGATGTTGAAACAAGAGAAATTGAAGATTGTAGTAAATTCACTGTCTGGAGCTCAGTGAGTTGTCCCGCGAATGTAATTGAATCTTTTGAATCAAGTTCAAGTACGAAACTTCTTAAACTGCCAAGCAAAGGACCTTCTCCGCCAATCACCAATTTTGAATTCTTATCAATGAGC
>JACCDO010946368.1_pt1 | contig 19987 bp, 19 predicted proteins | sample 7446101 | NCBI WGS metagenome assembly JACCDO01 (sample SAMN15323440, study PRJNA562643) | freshwater metagenome | isolation source: river surface water | place: USA:Blue River Watershed | collected 2017-08-16
GACGCGAGATTGCGCACGAAGATCTGGACGCTTTCGTTGGCTTCGCCAGCGCTCTGCTCCAGCAGATCGAAGAAGATGTCGCCGCCGCCTACCAGTCGTTGCAGTGAAATCATGGGAGTGATGTCGGGGGTTGATGGTGTCGAATCGGTGTCGGAATCGTGAAGGATCGGTGAATCTCCCGGTGGCTCAGCGGAAGGCCTCGGGCACGGATTCCGGGATGCCCACCATCTCCCGGTAATCGGTGATGATGCGCAGCACTTCGTCCGGGGTGTCGGCCAGTTTCAGGAGATCGAGGTCGCCAGGCGAGACCATGCCCTTGGCCTCCAGAGTCGTCTTGAGCCAGTCGAGCAGCCCCTTCCAGTAATCCCGCCCCACCAGGATCAGCGGAAAACGCGGGACGCGGCGGGTCTGGACGAGGGTGGCGATCTCGAAGAGTTCGTCGATGGTGCCGAAGCCGCCCGGCATGAAGATGAAGGCCACGCTGTATTTCACCAGGGCCACCTTCCGGATGAAGAAGTAATGGAAATGGATGCCCACATTGGAATACGCGTTGGGCTTCTGTTCCTTGGGCAAGACGATGTTCAACCCCACGCTGATGCCCCCGGCCTGCGAGGCCCCTTTGTTGGCGGCTTCCATGATGCCGGGCCCACCTCCGGTGATCACCGCGAAGCGCTCCTTGGCCAACCCGGCCGCGATGGTCTCGGCCATCGCATAGCAGGGATCCTCCGGACGGCTTCGTGCCGATCCGAAGAAGGTGACCGCCGGCGGCAGGCGCGAGAGCGTGTCGAACGATTCGACGAATTCCGCCATGATCTTGAAGACCCGCCAGGGATCCTCGTGAATGCGCTGAATGTGGGAGGCCTCCATGGGGTTGTGACGCTATCGGGAAGCGGGGCCGGGGTCAGTTGCAGATTCTCTGGCAGATTCTCGAGCAGATTCACGGGTGACCTCTCGGGCTCCGGGGCGGCGCAGGTGATCCCGCACCAGGCGTCGAGCGAACTCCACGAGCGGCCGATCTTCGATGAGGCTGCCGAAGCGCAGGTGATCGGAACCGCTCTGGGCCAATCCGGTCAGTTCTCCGACACCCCGGATCTTGAAATCCAGTTCGGCCAATTCGAATCCGTCGTCGGTCTCGGAGAAGGCCTTCAGCCGGGGATCCGGGAGCACTGGAACGGAGAGCCCCTTGGAGGACGTCGCCGCCTTGCCGCTCACGAGGATGCAATGGCTTTCGGCAGCACCACGGCCGATCCGTCCGCGCAACTGGTGCAACTGGGCCAATCCGAATTGCTGGGCGTTCTCGATGAGCATGAGCGTGGCTTGCGGCACGTCGATGCCCACCTCGATGACCGAAGTGGCCACCAGGGCTTGGACCCGTCCGGCGCGGAACTCCGACAGCACGCGCTCCTTCTCCTCGGGGGGCATCCGTCCATGCAGCTTCCCGACCGCATGGGGTTCCAGGGCCTTGCAAATCCGGGGGTGCTCGGTCTCGACCGATTTGGCGTCCTCCTCGCCGTTGTCGAGGATGCGCGGATACACGATGTAGGCCTGATGACCGCGCTCGATCTCCCGACGGAGAAAGGCCCACACCTTGGGCAATGCATCGGGCGTCCGCAGGTGGGTCCGGATCTTGCCGCGCCCCGGGGGCTTCTCATCGAGCACGCTGATGTCGAGGTCACCGTACAAGGTCAGCCCGAGGGTGCGCGGGATGGGTGTGGCGGTCATCACCAGCAGATGCGGGTAGCGGCCCTTGCGCAGGAGGCGCTCCCGTTGGGCCACGCCGAAGCGATGCTGTTCGTCGATGATCACCAAGCCCAGCCGTTCGGGCAGGAACCCCGATTCGATGAGGGCGTGGGTGCCCACGGTGAGGCCCACGTCGCTGAAGCCCAGATTCAAGCCGGGTTCGGAGCGCGACTTGGTGTTGGCGGTCCAGAGGTGGACGGGGATTCCCAGGGGTTCGAGCCACCGCCGGAAGTTGGCGTGCAACTGGTGGGAGAGGATCTCGGTGGGTGCCATCACCACGGCCGAATAGCCGCTCTCGATGGCCATCAACGCCGCCGCGGCCGCCACCAGCGTCTTGCCCGAGCCCACGTCGCCCTGGAGCAGTCGGCGCATGGGTACGGTGCCCCCCATGTCTTCGCGGATCTCCCGCAACACGCGGTTCTGGGCCTGGGTGGGGCGGAAGCCGAGACCGGCCAGAAAGGGGCGCATCCGCGAATTGTCGCCTTGGCAGGGCAGGGCGGTGGCCTTGGATTCCAGGTTGAGGCGGCGTCGCTGGATCTCAAATTGCAGCGCGATGAACTCGTCGAGCGCGAGCCGTTGCCGGGCCCGTTCGGCATCGGTGTCGGAGGGCGGAAAATGCAGGTTCCGGATCGCCTCGGCGCGTGAAGGCCACGCCTGGGCCAACAGGGGGATCTCCTGCTGACCGTCGCGAGCGGCGGTCCATCCCGCCTGGCAGGCCTGGGCGAGCAGGTCGGGCTCGGACTCCGGGATGCGATCACCGAAGGCCTTCAGCGCGTTCCAGGCGATCCACCGGCGCGCCCGCTGGGTCAGCCCATCGGTGAGGCTGTAGATGGGCACCCAGCGGCCGACGTGCAGGCTGGGTTCTTCGGCGGCATCGACCGTTCCCGGGGCTGTGGGCTCGGGCTCGGCCTCGCGGGTGACCGACGAGAGGGTCTCGGTCTCCGGGTGGTCCATGGCCAGGGGGCGCAGCGAGCGGACCTTGCCGTGGACGACCAGTTCATCGCCCACATCGAAGAAGCGCTCCATCTGGGGCAGGTTCCACCAGCGGCAATGGAGGTGAGCGCTGCCGTCGTCGAGGATGACTTCGAAGACGCTGCGCCCGGTTCGGGCAAAGGTCTTGTTTCCCATCGCGATGACCTTACCCGACACCGTCGTCTTCTGGCCCTCCTGCAACTCCCGGATCTTGCTGAACTGGCGTCGGTCTTCGTGGCGTCGCGGCGCATCGAGCAGCAGGTCTCCCACGGTGAGGATGCCCCGTTTGGCCAACAGCCGTGCCCGCGCCGAACCCACCCCGGCCACCGCCGACACCGGCGACTCCAGGCCAGTCGTTTCCGCGGAGGCGTGTGCCCCGGTGCTGGTCATTGCCGCAACGGGAGCAGCAGCGAGTACCGATTTCGGCACTGGTGCCTGCTCTGGTGTCGCAGCGTTGTTGGTCTCCTTCCCCATGCAAGTTCCCGGGCAAACTCTCCGTCAGCCCTCCGATTCGGGGCAACCTTGAAGGCTATGTGCTGGATATCTGAGATGGCATGCCGGTTGCCCGATGGGCATCCGTGGTGGAGGTGGTGTGAATGCCGTTTGCGGAACGAACGACAGCCGACACTAAGGACTGCCATCGTCCGGCTTGGCCGCGGATCAGGGGCGGACCTTGAGACTCGCAGCCCGGGCGAGCCGGCGCTGGTTTTCGTCGAAGGTGAGCAATTCGGTCGCCTCCAGGTGGAGCGCTGTGGCGACGTGGAGAATGTCGAGACCGCGGTGACCGCCGGTCTTCGTGTGTCGGCGCGAGAGCAGTTCTGCGCGGCTGAGCACATCGGGCCATTGGGCCGGAACTAGGACGACCGCACCGCTGTCGAGATCGGATTGAAGGTCGGCCAGAGCCTGATCGGCGTCGGTTTGTGGGAATCCTTTGGCCGGATTCTGCCGGTGCAGCCACGCCTGGAAGCGCATCCCCTGGCGGAACTCATAGAGCAGCAGGGTCGAGACGTGCAGCGGCTCCTTCATGTCGGCGAAATGGGCGGCGGCCGCCGGGGAATTGTCCTGCCTCCGGTAGAGCGCACACAGAAAGGAGGTGTCCGGATAGGCGATCATCCTTCTTCGCCCTCCAACTCGGCCGCACGCATCGCCTTGACCTCCTTGGCCGAGAAGACCCGATCGCCCCAGGTCTTGCGGAGCCTGGCCATGATGTCGGGCTTCACCAGTCTGGGCGGTGGGGCAGGTTGGGCAGGCACGAGGCGAGCGAAGAACTTGCCCGCTTTGGTGATGACGACCTCCTCTCCGTTCTCGATCCACGCGGCGACTCTGGCAAACTCGTTCCGAAGGTCTCTGACCGTGGCTGTCTTCATCGTGAGACAAAAATTGTATCACAAAGGTTCTACTGTCAACGAGTTCACCCCTGGAGCGACGGCAGGAGGATCGGTCGGGGTGTCGGTGATCCGGCCCACTTTCGGGGAGAGCTCCGCTGTGCGAGTGGAGCTGGATGGATCGGTCCGGTTCCTTTCCGGTTGGTCTGTGGAGGGGGCGGGGATACCGTCCTCCCATCCATGGCTACCATCGCTGTTCTGGGGACATTCGACACGAAGGGGGAGGAGCATCGCTATGTGGCGGACCGCATCCGGGAGCACGGGCATGCGGTCCTGCTCATCGATGTGGGTACGCTGGGCCCGGCGACGCTGGAGGCTCAGGTGACCCGTGAGGACGTGGCCCGTGAAGCCGGTGCCGACCTGGCCGCGGTGGTCGCCCGGCGCGATCGTGGCGAGGCGGTGGCCCTGATGACCTGGGCTGCTCCGTTGGTGCTGGCGCGATTGCAGCGTGAAGGCCGGATCGACGGGGTGATCTCGCTGGGTGGCGGTGGCGGTACGGCCATTTGCACGTCGGCCATGCGGGCGCTGCCCGTGGGTTTTCCGAAGCTCATGGTGTCGACGCTGGCCAGTGGCAACACCGCTCCGTATGTGGGTGTGAAGGACATCGTGATGATGCCCAGCGTGGTGGACGTGGCGGGCATCAACCGGTTGTCGCGCGTGATCCTGGCCCAGGCGGCCGGGGCCATTTGCGGCATGGTGTCGGCCCGTCCGCCCGAGGCCGCGCTCAAGCCGGTGATCGTGGCCTCGCAGTTCGGCAACACCACGGCCTGCGTGACCCGCGCCCGCGAAATCCTCGAGACCGCCGGTTACGAGGTGATGATCTTCGCGGCCACCGGCACGGGCGGCCGCACGCTGGAATCGCTGGTGGAGAGCGGGCTCGTGTCCGGCGTGTTGGACATCACCACCACCGAATGGGCCGATGAACTCGTGGGCGGGGTCTTGAATGCCGGCCCCACGCGCTGCGAAGCCGCCGCCCGTGCGGGGGTTCCGGCCATCGTGACGCCCGGATGCCTCGACATGGTCAACTTCGGTGAACCCGCCACGGTGCCGGCCCGGTTCACGGGGCGCCGGTTCTACCATCACAATGCCCAGGTGACGCTCATGCGCACCAACCCCGAGGAATGCGCCCAATTGGGCCGGATTCTCGCCGAGAAGTGCAACCTGTCGAAGGGTCCCATCCGGGTCCTGATCCCGCTGCGGGGCATCAGTGTCATCAGTGCTCCGGGGCAGCCCTTCCATTGGCCCGAGGCCGATGCGGCGCTCTTCGAGGCCTGGAAGTCGAACTTGCGCCAGGACATCCCGGTCACCGAGTACGACGGCAACATCAACGATCCGGAGTTCGCCCGCCTGTGCGCCGAGGCGCTCTTGGAGCTGGTGCGCCGGTGATCGCCGCCCAGCAGCCCTGAACCTGACACCCATTTCATGACGATCGTCTTCGATTCCCGTTGCACCGGATACCACCAGCCCGGTCACCCCGAGAAGCCCAACCGTGTGGCCCGGACCGTCGATCTGCTGCGCCTGCAGAAGTCGATCACGCTGCAATGGGCCGAGCCAGCCGAGGTCTCCGAGGCACTGCTGTTGCGGGGACATGCGCCCGAACACCTCGCCCGATTGAAGGTCGAGGCCGCTTTCGATGCCGACACGCCGTGGCACCCGGGCATCGAGGAGCATGCCCGCCGCTCGGTCGGTGCGGCGGTCCGGGCCATGGAACTGGCGGTCGCTGGCGAGCCGGCCTTCGCGCTGATGCGGCCGCCGGGGCACCACGCCGAACGCGATCGGGCCATGGGGTTCTGCTACTACTCGTCGATGGCGCTGGCGGCGCTCGAGGCCCAGGCCCGAGGGTCGGGTCCGGTGGCGGTGTTCGACTTCGATGTCCACCACGGCAATGGCACCGAAGACGTCCTCAAGGATCGGGATGGCGTGGTCTTCGCCTCGGTGCATCAGGGGGATACCTATCCGGGCACGGGGCAGGGGGATGTGGGTTCCAATTGCTTCAACCATCCGCTGCCGGGCGGGACTTCTCGGGTGGCGTGGCGGCGGACTCTGGAGACGGCCTGGCAGCGGCTCCTGGCCACCAAGCCGCGGTTGATCGGCATCTCCGCCGGTTTCGATGCCTACACCAAGGACCCGCTGGCCAACGGCACCCTGGAACGCGAGGATTTCCAGATTTTGGGCCAATGGGCGCGGGCTTCGGGCATCCCTGTCTTTGCGGTTCTGGAGGGCGGCTACAGCCTCGACCTGCCCGACCTCGTGCTGCACTTCCTGCTCGGTTGGGAAGGGAAGTGACCCATGGAGCTCGATCCGGACCAACTGAATACCCGGACGATGTACGAGTGGATGATCCACTCGATCTTGCCGCGCCCCATCGCCTGGGTGAGTACGGTCTCGGTGTCGGGAATCGCCAACTTGGCGCCGTTCAGTTTCTTCCAGGGGGTCTGCGCGCGGCCGCCGACGTTGCTGTTCTGTCCGGTGAACCACCGGGACGGTTCCCCCAAAGACACCCTGCGGAACATCGAAGCCACCGGGGAGTTCGTGGTGAACACGGTGTCGGCGGCCGATGCCGAGGTCATGAATGCGACTTCGGCGATGTTGGGTTTCGAGGAAAGCGAGTTCGAGCGGTTCGGGGTCACCGCGGCTCCGTCGGCGGTGGTGCGCGCACCCCGGGTGGCCAGTGCGTCGGTGGTCTTCGAGTGCCGGTTGGACCGCATCATCCGTGTCAGCGAAGGCCCGGCCGGCGGCAACCTCGTGCTGGGACGGATTGTGAGGATGCACGTGGCCGACGGCGTGATTGGGCCCGGCGGGTATCCGGATCCGGATCGGCTGGACCTCGTGGGTCGCATGGGTGGCACCGATTACCTGCGAACCCGGGATCGTTTCTCGCTCGATCGCCCTGCCTGATTCCAAAGGGGCCTCTCCGGGGAGGATGCCCTGTCGGCCGAGGCAGCCCTGCGGTCCGATGATCTGCGGATCCGGAGACCGAATAGCCACAGTTCATCGGGGGGCACTTTCAAAGTGTCCCGCTGCGAAAGTCCCGCTACGCTCGAACCGTGAACGATTCCTTTGCCCGGCAGCGGGAGATGGTGCGGCAGTATCCCGAGAACGAGTTGGCGCGGTTCAGTCTGGGTCGGGCGCTCTTCGATGCGGGCGATTGGGCCGGTGCCCGCGAGCACCTCGAGGTGGCTCTGCGTCGCAAACCCGATTGGATGGTGGTGCAGATCCTTCTGGGGAAATGCGATCTGGCTCAGGGGGCCCGGGATTCCGCTCGGGCGGCGTTCGAGCGGGCCCTGCAATTGGCCCGTGAACAACACCACGAAGGCCCCGAGGCCGAATTGATGGAATTGCTTTCAGGGTTGAACCCCTGAGGTTCCTCCCTAGGCTCTTGGGTCACACTCCCTGTCTCCCCCTTTCTGTGAGAATCCCTTTCCCGCGTCCGCTCCGCTCGCCTGGCTTCACTCTGATCGAGTTGCTGGTCGTCATCGCCATCATCGCGATCCTCGCCGGCATGCTCCTGCCCGCTCTGGCCAAGGCCCGACAAAAGGCCACGGGCATCGCCTGCATCAACAATGAGAAGCAGCTCATGGTGGCTTCGATGCTCTATGTGGGCGAAAACCGCGATTATTTCCCCCCGAACGGCGCGGGTGATCCGACGGTGAACCTGATGAACCCTCCTGCCAATTATGTGCCCAAGTACTGGGTCGAAGGGCGCGATGGCAACAACCTGGTCGATGCCTCGGCTTCGAGCCTGATCAACCCCCGGGTGTCGCTCTTGGCAGCGTACCTTCCGGCTCTGGGCTCGTTCAAATGCCCGGGCGACCGCTATTCGGAGATTGTCAACGGGCGCAAGCAAACCAACCCTCGCACCTACGGTCAAAACGCCTGGGTCAACTGGGCCGACGACGCTCCCTACGCCACCGGCGCTCTGGGTGACGATCGGACCTATCGCAATTTCCGGAAGACCTCCGACCTCGTCTCGGGTGCCGATGTCTTCGTGCACGGTGAGATCCATCCCAAGGGGATTTGCCGCCCCTTCCTGGGTGTGAACATGTCGGCGGCGGCGGGGGGAGCCTACCATGTCTTGGGCAATTACCACGGGCGCAACTCCAACTTCTCGTTCGCCGATGGCCACGCCGAATCGCACCGCTGGGTGAACGGCACGTTCAACAATCCGAAGTCGACCGTGGATCACCACAGTGTCCACGGAAGCGGTTTTCCCGGGACGGGCAGCCGGCCCGATCTGACGTGGCTGTCCGAGCACACCACGGTTCGTCGGTGAGCCGCAGGCCGGAAGGCACTCCGCATGAAACCGATCGCCGATTGCCGGCTCTACACGTTCATCGATACGGCCTATCTGCACGGGCGGGATGCCGTGTCGGTGGCCCGGGCGCTGTGTGCGGGGGGCTCCGACCTGATCCAACTCAGGGCCAAGGGCGCTTCGGCGGCCGAGGTCCAACGGTTGGCCGAGGCGGTGCTCCCGGTGGTGCAGGCGGCCGGGGTGGGCCTGGTGATCAATGATCATCCCGAGGTGGCCGTGGCGGTGGGGGCTCCGTGGGTGCACCTGGGACAGGAGGATTTCTTCGATGCGGGACACCACACGGTGGCCGAGCTGGCCTGCCGTCAGGCCGGTTGCCGGGTGGGGCTTTCGACTCACGCTCCCGATCAATGCGCCCGTGCGGTGGCCGCGGGGGCCGATTATGTGGCGATCGGCCCGGTGTTCGCCACGGGCACCAAGCCGACAGCCCGACCGGTGACCCTCGACTATGTGCGGTGGGCCCGCGAGCAGGTGTCGATCCCGTGGTTCGCGATCGGGGGCATCAACTTCAACACGGTCGATGCGGTGGTCGAGGCGGGTGCCCGGTCGATCTGCGTGGTGAGCGCCATTCTCAACGCTCCCGACATCGCCGCCGCCTGCCGCGAGTTCCGCCGCCGTCTGCCGGCCTGAATCCCGCAGCGGGGACAGGGGTCGGGGACAGGGGTCGGGGCCGGCCGCGGATTCCCGAGTGCGGTGGAGCCGGTGTCGTGTGCGCCTTTCTGCTCCCTTCGTTCGGGGGCTTGGTTCAACTTCAAGCGCATGAATCTCTTTGATCTGTCGGGCGAGGTGGCGGTGGTGATCGGCGCAACCGGAGCCCTTGGAGGAGCCATGGCCCACGCCTTGGGCAAGGCCGGAGCGGCGGTGGCCGTGGTGGGGCGCAATGCCGAGCGGGGGCAAGCCTGCGTGGCGTCGCTGAAAGAGCAGGGCACCCGGGCCGCGTTCTTCGCAGCCGATGCGATGAACCTCGACGATCTCCGCCGGGTGGAGTCCGAAGTGGAGCGGCAGTTGGGTGTGCCTTCGGTGCTGGTCAATGCCGCGGGCGGCAACGATCCGAAGGCCACGGTCACGGCCGAGTTGCCCTTCGAGGCCATCGGGCTCGACGCTTGGCGCGGCAATTTCGACCTGAACCTGGTGGGCGGAGTCCTGCTGCCGTGCCAGACGTTCGGCCCGGGTTTCTGCGCCCGCCAGCGCGGAACGATCATCAATGTGGCCAGTGTCTCAGCGCACATCCCATTGTCGCGGGTGGTGAGCTATTCGGCGGCCAAGGCGGCCGTGTTGAGCCTGACCCAGTTCCTGGCCCGCGAGTGGGCGCCGAACGGAGTGCGGGTCAATTCGATCACGCCGGGGTTCTTTCCGGCCGAACAGAATCGACGCCTGCTCTTCAATGAAGACGGCAGCCCCACGGCCCGCGCCAAGGCCATCCTGAGCCACACGCCGATGGCCCGGTTCGGTTCGGCCGACGAACTGGGTGGGGCGGTGGTGTTCCTGGCCAGCCCGCGCGCCGCGGGCTTCGTCACGGGCACCGACGTGCGGGTCGATGGCGGGTTCCTCAGTCAGACGCTGTGATGGCGCCCGACCCCTCCATCCGGCCGACGACCGTCCAGCGGTGGTCCCGAGGCCATTGGGACGAAGCCCCTTCGGCCGATGCCGTGGCCGCCGAGGAGCCGCTCGAAATCCGCGTCGAGACGCGCAGTGTGAGTGTCACGCTGCGCACACCGGGCCACGATGACGAATTGGCCGCCGGGTTCCTGCTGAGCGAGGGCCTGCTCCGGCAACGGTCCGACCTCAGGGCCATCCGCCCCTACCCGCGCAACGAGGCCGGCAATGTGGTCGATGTCTTTCTGGGCGAGGCGGTGCACTGCGATTTCGCCTCGCTGACCCGCCATGTGTTCGCCTCGTCGAGCTGCGGTCTGTGCGGCACGGCCAGCATCCAGGCGTTGCGGCGTCAGTTCCCGCCGATCGCCGAACACTTCGAGGTGGCTCCGCAGACCCTGCTCTCGTTGCCCGATCAGCTCCGAGCGGCCCAGGCGGGGTTTTCGGTCTCGGGCGGGTTGCATGCGGCGGCGCTGTTCAGCCCCGAGGGTCGGCTGTGGGTCGTACGCGAAGATGTCGGCCGTCATAATGCCGTCGACAAGGTGATCGGGCGCCGGTTTCTCGACGGGGCGGTTCCGACCGGGCCCGCGGTGCTCATGGTCAGCGGCCGGGTGTCGTTCGAGCTCGTGCAAAAGGCGCTGGCCGCCGGCATCGGCCTGATCGCGGCGGTCTCGGCGCCTTCGAGCCTGGCGGTCGAGTTCGCCCGGGAATCGGGACAGACCCTGGTGGGTTTCTTGCGCGAGGGGCGTTTCAACGTGTACGCCGGACCCCAGCGCATCGGTCCGCCCCGGCCCGAGTCCGTTCAATAAAACTCTCTTTTCTGGCGGCCCTTTGGTCTATCGTGACCGCATGCGCAAGCGCCGGGAGGCCCGTGAACGAGCGGTGCAGTTTCTCTTTCAGCACGATCTGAATCCGCCTGAGGATTTGGTGTCGGCCCTGAATCAATTCTGGGATGCCCAGAGGATGAGCGATTTCATGGAATCGCATGGTCCCACCTGGGGTGAGCGGGTGGAGTTGCCGCCTCCGAACGCCGACGAGAGCGCCACCCGGCTCTTCGCCGATCGTCTCGTCCGGGGAGTGCTCGAGCATCGCGAACAACTCGACGACATCATCCGCAAGCACGCCAAGAACTGGGACCTGCACCGGATGGCCGCCGTCGATCGCAACGTCATGCGCCTGGCCATCCACGAGATGCTCCACCGCGACGACATCCCCCCGGTGGTGAGCATCAATGAGGCCGTCGATGTGGCCAAGAAGTTCTCCACCGCCGACAGTGGCAAGTTCGTCAACGGCATCCTCGACAAGGTGAAAGCCGATCTGCTCCGACCGGCGCGCACGGCCAAGGAGACCCCCGAATAGATCCCGCGGTGAAACTCGCCGACCTGCACCTGCACACCCATTTTTCCGACGGAACCTACTCCCCGGAAGAACTGGCGGCGCATGCCCGGGAGCAGGGGCTCGATGCGGTGGCCCTCACCGACCACGACAGTGTCGAGGGGTGTGAACGCATGCAGTCGGCCTGTCAGAAAGAGGGACTCGAGTTCATTCCCGGTGCCGAGTTGACGGCCGAGGTGACCGGGCAAGAGGTCCACATCCTGGGGTACTGGATGGATTTGTCGTCGGGCCGACTGCGCTCCGAATTGCAGCGTTTTCAGGGGGTGCGGCAGCGGCGGGTTCGCGACATGGTCACCCGACTCAACGACCATGGCGTGAGCCTGAGCGAGTCGCTGGTGTTGTCGCTGGCCCAGTGCGAGGCCCCGGGCCGATTGCATGTGGCCCGCGCCCTCGTGCAACAAGGCTTCGCCCGCGATCACGATCAGGCGTTCGACAAGTTCCTCAAGCGGGGCAGGCCGGGGTTCGTGGCCAAGGCCCGCATGTCGGCCGAGGAGGCCGTGGGGCTGATCCGCGAGGCGGGCGGGGTCGCGGTGCTGGCCCACCCCGGGCTCTATCGCAACGACAGCCTCATCGGAAAACTCAAGGAGGCCGGCATCGACGGTCTGGAGTGCTGGCATACGCGGCATTCGCCCGAGGCCAGTGAAACCTACTCGCGCAAGGCGGCCGATCTCGACCTGGTGGCCACCGGTGGCAGCGACTGTCACGGCATGGCCAAGGGGCAGCCGCTCATCGGTCGGGTCAAGCTGCCCTATCCCCAGGTCGAGGCGCTGCGTGCCCGCCGCTCCCGGAACTCTTCGTAGCGCACACCGACCGACCCACCATGGGATTCTTCGACAAACTCAAGTCCGCCTTCACCAAGACCGCCACCTCGCTGGCCCATGAGATCCAGCGCATCGTCACCCGGTCACCGAAGTTGACCGCGCAGAGTGTCGAGGAACTCGAGGCGGCCTTGTTGGCGGCCGATCTGGGGCTTCCGATGACCCAGCAGATCTTGGCCGCGGTGCGGAAGGCCTTCGAGACGCAGGGCAAATCGGGCCTCGATTTCGTGGACATCGCCATCGCCGAGGTGGAGCGGAGTCTGGGGGGCATGAACCCGGATCTGACCGCGCGCCCCGACGGGGTGACGGTGGTATCCATGGTGGGCGTCAACGGCACCGGCAAGACGACCACCTGTGCCAAGCTGGCCAAGCGCATGGCCGAGCGCGGCGAACCGGCCCTCCTCGCGGCTTGCGACACGTTTCGCGCGGCGGCCATCGAACAGCTCCAGCTTTGGGGTTCCCGTCTCGAGATCCCGGTCATCGCCGGCGCGTATCAGGCCGATCCGGCCGCCGTCGCCCATGATGCGGTGGTGGCCGCCCAGGCCCGCAACGCCCGATGGCTCTTCATCGACACGGCCGGCCGCCTGCACACCAAGCACAACCTGATGCAGGAGCTGCAAAAGGTGCACCGGGTGGTCGATCGCAAACTGCCCGGCGCTCCGCACGAGGTGCTGCTGGTGCTCGACGGTTCCACCGGCATGAATGCGATGGTCCAGGCCCGCGAGTTCCACAAGGCGGTCAAGCTCACCGGGCTCGTGATCACCAAGCTCGATGGCACCAGCAAGGGCGGGGCGGTGGTGGCCATCCAACGCGAGTTGGGCATTCCGGTGAAGTTCATCGGCGTGGGCGAACAGGCCGATGATCTCCAGGCCTTCAATGCCCGCGCTTTCGCCGAGGAGTTGTTCACGGCCAAGGACTGCACCCGGATTCCCGACGGCTGCATGACTCCCGACGCGCGTTTCATGGGCCAGGCTCTGGGGTTGGCCCGACGGGCCTACGGCCGAACCTCCCCGAATCCGATGGTCGGCGCGGTGCTGGTCCGCGAGGGGCAGGTGATCGGTCGGGGTTGGCATCATCGGGCGGGCTTGCCGCATGCCGAGGTCGAGGCCTTGGCCGATGCGGCCCGCCGTGGGCATCCCGTCGCGGGGGCCACGATCTACGTGACCCTCGAACCGTGCTGCACCCAGGGGCGGACGCCTCCGTGCACCGAGGCGTTGATCCGGGCGGGGGTGTCCCGGGTGGTGGTGGCCGCGGTCGACCCCAATCCGCGCCATGCGGGTCATGGGTTGGAGTTGCTCCGCCGGGCGGGGATGACCGTCGAGTCCGGCGTGCTCGAAGCCGAGTCGCTGCGCCTCAATGAGGCCTTCAACCACTGGATCGTGCACCGGACCCCCTGGGTGACGGCCAAGTCGGCGATGACCCTCGATGGCAAGATCGCCACCGCGTCGGGCGAATCGAAGTGGATCACCGGTCCGGAGTCGCGGGCCCAAGCCCACCGTCTACGTCTGGGGGCCGACGCGGTGCTGGTCGGGGTCGAGACGGTGTTGGCCGACGACCCCGGGCTGACCGTGCGGTCTCAGCCCGGATTCCGGGCGCCGGCCCGGCTTCCCCTGAAGCGGCGGATCATCCTCGATACTCGCGCTCGGACGCCGTTGGGGTGCCGTCTGGTCTGCGATGAGGCCCGGGCCAGCACAATGGTGGTGGTGGGCGCGTCGGCCGATCCGGAGCGGGTGGCCGCCTTGCGAGAGCGGGTGACGGTGGTCCAGGCTCCCGAACGCGACCACCGCATCGACCTGAATTGGCTCCTTCCGGAGTTGGGGAGACTGGGTGTGGTGAGCCTGTTGGTCGAGGGCGGTGGCACGGTGCTGGCCGCGCTGTTCGAGGCTGGTTGGGTGCATCGGACCGCCTTTTTCTATGCACCCCGCATCCTCGGGGGAGACGCATCGCGCCGTGCGGTGGCGGGGCAAGGATTCCGCTCTTTGGCCGAGGCACCCACTCTCAGCGAGGTGGAGTCGCGGCGTTTCGGTGACGACCTCTTCATCACAGCGCGGGTCGTCGTACCGCCTCGGCCCTGAACGATTCGGTTGGACGCCAGCCGGTTGCGACGCAGAGTGGGGGCCGGATCGGGCCGGATCCACGGCCTCGGCGAGGCTCCGGTGGTCGATCCGTCTCGAAGGCCCGCGCAGGAGGTTCCAGCGACAGGGGCTTCAGGAAAAACCAAGTCGTTCGGCAAAGGACAAGCGATGTTTACTGGATTGGTGGAGGAGACGGGCACCGTGCGCCGGGTCGAGCCGGGCGACGCGTCGGTCCGACTCTGGGTCGATGCCCGGATCACGGCCCAGGGGGCCCATTTGGGCGACAGCATCGCCGTGAACGGGTGCTGCCTCACGGTGGTGGCCCGCAAGGCGATCCGCAGCGGTGGGCGCGCCGGAGTCAGCCTCGCCTTCGACCTGCTTCAAGAAACCTGGGACCGCACGAATTTGTCGTCGGTGAAGCCGGGTTCGGCGGTCAATCTGGAGCGCTCGCTGGCCGCCGGAGACCGTCTCGGCGGGCACTTCGTCACCGGGCACATCGACGGCACCGGCAAGATCCGCACTTGGGAACGTCGCGGGCGTGACCACATCCTGGAGATCACGGCCCCGGCGGCCATCTGCCGCTACATCGTCTTCAAGGGGTCGGTGGCCGTCGATGGGATCAGCCTCACGGTGGCCGGGGTGTTCCGCGGTGGATTCCGCATCTGGATCATCCCGCACACCTTCGAGGTCACGGCCTTGCGCGAGCGTCAGGTGGGCGATGGGGTGAATCTCGAGGCCGACATGTTGGGCAAGTACGTCGAACGGTTCGTCCGCGCCCGACGATGAAGGCGATCCTCAGGCCCCGGGCGCTGCGGCGCGGCGATGTCATCGGCCTGGTGGCCCCGGCCGGAGCTCTCTGGCGGCCCGAGCGGGTGGAGGGTTGTGTGCGATACCTCGAAGGGCGGGGCTATCGCGTGGAGGTCGCTGCCCATGCGCTCGGCCACGATGGAGCCTTTGCCGGCAGCGATGAACAGCGCCTGTCGGACCTCAACGGGATGTTGAGAGATCCGCGGATCCGGGCGGTGATGGCCTTGCGGGGGGGCTATGGAACCCCGCGGTTGCTCGACCGGATCGACTACGCGGCGGTGCGTCGGGATCCCAAGATCGTGGTGGGTTACAGCGACATCACGGCTCTGCAACTGGCGCTCTGGCGCAAGACGGGCCTCGTGAGTTTTTCCGGGCCGCTGGGAGCGGTCGAATTCGCCTCGGCTCCGGATCCGGTCACCGAGGAGAGCTTCTGGCGGTTGGTGACCTCGCGGCGCACGCAGGGGCGACTCCCGCTGCCCGAGGGCGAAGCGCTGCAGACCCGTCAGACCGGCCTCGGCGAAGGGCCGTTGCTCGGAGGGTGCCTGTCGCTGGTGGTGGCCCTGCTGGGGACTCCCTTCTCGCCCGATTATCGGGGGGCGGTCTTGGCCTTGGAAGATGTGCATGAGCAATTCCATCGCGTGGACCGCATGATGACCCAGTTGCGCTTGGCGGGGGTGCTCGGTCGGGCCCAAGGGTTGTTGCTCGGTCGGTTCACGCACACCACGGCGGCCGATCCGGCCCATCCGTTCCATGATTTGGAGGCCGTGTGGCGATCGGTGCTCGAAGGCGTCAAGGCTCCGATTCTGGAGGGGTTTCCGTATGGCCATGTGCCGCGGAAGGTGACCTTGCCCTGGGGGATTCCGGTGCGCGTGGATGGCCAACGCCAGACGGTGACGCTGCTCGAATCGGCGGTGGTGTGACCCGTTTCGGGCTCGGGTCCGCCAGAATGCGGCTCGTCGGACCGGGGGGGCGAAGCCGAGGAGCATTGCCGGGAATGCATGAAAAAAGCGCGACCCTCTTGCGAAGGCCGCGCTTTGGAAGTTTCCCCAGGGAAACGGATGGGACTTAGTAGTCCATGCCGCCGCCGCCGTGGTGAGGATCAGCCGCCGGCTTTTCCTTCTTCTCCGGGATCTCGGTGATCACGGCCTCGGTCGTGAGCAGCAGGCCCGCGATGGAGGAGGCGTTCTGCAGGGCGGAACGGGTGACCTTCTTCGGATCGACGACGCCGGCCTTGACCAGGTCTTCGTACTCGCCGGTGGCCACGTTGTAGCCTTCGTTGCCCTTGCGGCGCTTGACCTCTTGGACGATCAGGCCGCCCTCGACGCCGGCGTTGCGGGCCAGCTCGCGGAGCGGGGCCTCGATGGCGCGACGGACGATGTCGACACCGATCTGCTCGTCGGTGATGCCGAGCTTGAGGGCCTCGATGGCCGGGAGGGTGCGGATGAGGGCCACGCCGCCGCCGGCGACGATGCCTTCTTCGACGGCCGCACGGGTGGCGTGCAGGGCGTCTTCGACGCGGGCCTTCTTCTCCTTCATCTCGGTCTCGGTCGCGGCACCGACGTGGATGACGGCCACGCCGCCAGCCAGCTTGGCGAGGCGCTCCTGGAGCTTCTCGCGGTCGTAGTCGCTGGTGGTCTCTTCGATCTGGCGGCGGATCTGGTTGACCCGGCCCTGGATCTCGGAGTTCTTGCCATGACCCTCGATGATGGTGGTGTTCTCCTTCTCGACCACCACGCTCTTGGCGCGACCCAGGTCGGCGAGCTCGAGGCTGTCGAGCTTGATGCCGAGGTCCTCGGTGATCGCCTTGCCGCCGGTCAGCGTGGCGATGTCCTGCAGCATGGCCTTCCGCCGGTCACCGAAGCCCGGAGCCTTGACGGCGCAGACGTTGATGGTGCCACGGAGCTTGTTCACCACGAGGGTGGCGAGGGCTTCGCCTTCGACCTCTTCGGAGATGATCAGCAGCGGCTTGCCGGTCTTGGCGACCTTCTCGAGGATCGGGAGCAGGTCCTTGAGGGAGCTGATCTTCTTCTCGTAGAGGAGGATGTAGGCGTCGTCCTGCTTGACTTCGAGGGTCTCGGCGTTGGTGACGAAGTAGGGGGAGAGGTAGCCCTTGTCGAACTGCATGCCTTCGACCACGTCGAGGGTGGTCTCGATGGACTTGGCCTCTTCGACGGTGATGGTGCCGTCCTTGCCGACCTTGTCCATGGCTTCGGCGATGATGTCACCGATCGCGGTGTCCCAGTTGGCGGAGACGGTGGCGACCTGCTTGATCTCTTCCTTGTCCTTGACCTTCTTGGCGATCTTGGCCAGCTGCTCGGCAGCGGCTTCGACGGCCTTCTGGATGCCGCGCTGCAGCGACACCGGGTTGGCGCCGGCGGTCACGTGCTTCAGACCTTCGCGGTAGATGGCCTCGGCGAGCACCGTGGCGGTGGTGGTGCCGTCACCAGCGATGTCGCTGGTCTTGCTGGCGACCTCGCGGACCAGCTGGGCGCCGATGTTCTGGTAGGGGTTCGAGAGCTCGATCTCCTTGGCGACGGTGACGCCGTCCTTGGTGATCGTCGGGGAACCGAACTTTTTGTCGATGACCACGTTGCGGCCCTTGGGACCGAGGGTCGCTTTGACCGCCTTGGCCAGGATCTCGACGCCCTTCAGGATTTCCTGACGGGCTGCTTCGTCGAACAGAAGTTGTTTAGCTGCCATGTTCTGAGGTGTGTTTTAACTGTTGTGGTTGAGAGTGGGGATGAGCCGATGGGAGATCAGCCAATGGGCGATTAGCCAACGACCGCGATCAGGTCGTCGGAGCTGAAGATCTTGTATTCCTTGCCGTCGATCTTGACGTCGGTGCCGCCGTACTTGGAGACCAGCACGCGGTCGCCGATCTTGACCTCGAAGGCCTGCTTCTTGCCGTCGTCACCGGTCTTGCCGGTTCCGAGAGCCTTCACGACGCCCTCGGAGGGCTTCTCCTTGGCGGAGTCGGGGATGATGATGCCTCCCTTTTTGACTTCCTTCTCCTCGCCGATTTCCACGAGGACGCGATCGCCCAGGGGTTTAACGTTCAGTGCCATATGATGGTTACTAGTGTTTTGTTGTGTGTTTGCGGATGAAGCCCGCCGCTTGCGCAGCCGGGCAAAAGGGTCTGTGTATGAAATCAGGCCTTCTTCTTCTCGTCGACCACCTCGGCGTCGATGATGGGACCTTGATCGCCGGCCTTGGACTGACCGGATTTGGACTGGCCTGAATTGGCCTCGCCGCCGCCGGAGGCATCGCTCGAAGCCTGCTCGGCGCCAGCGGCACCGGGCTCCTTCTGGTACATGCCGGCGCTGGCGGCCTGCAATGATTCATTGAGCTTGTCGAGGGCCGAGCGGATGGCCGCGGAATCGGTGCCCTTGAGGCTGTCTTTGACGGCAGCCACCGAAGACTCGATGCCCGACTTGGAAGCCCCGAGCTTGTCGCCGTTGTCTTTGACGAACTTCTCCGAGCGGTACACGGCGTTGTCGGCCTCGTTGCGCAGCTCCACCTCTTCGCGGCGGGTCTTGTCTTCTTCGGCGTGGGATTCGGCGTCGCGGCGCATCTTCTCGACCTCATCCTTGGAGAGGCCGCTGGAGGCGGTGATGACGATGTTCTGACTCTTGCCCGTGCCGAGGTCTTTGGCGCTGACATTCAAGATACCGTTGGCATCGATGTCGAAGGTGACCTCGATCTGGGGCACGCCTCGGGCCGCCGGAGGGATGTCGGCCAACTGGAACTTGCCGAGCGACTTGTTGTCGCGGGAGAACTGGCGCTCGCCCTGCAGCACGTGGATCTCCACGCCCGGCTGGTTGTCGCTGGCCGTCGAGAAGATCTCGGACTTGCGGCTCGGGATGGTGGTGTTGCGGTCGATGAGCTTGGTGAACACGCCGCCCAGGGTCTCGATGCCGAGGGAGAGCGGAGTGACGTCGAGCAACAGGACGCCCTTGACCTCGCCCTTGAGCACGCCGCCCTGGATGCCTGCGCCGATGGCGACGACCTCGTCGGGGTTGACGCCCTGATGGGGCGGCTTGCTGACCAGGCCACGGGCCGTCTCGACCACGCGAGGCATGCGGGTCATGCCGCCGACGAGCACCAGCTCATCGATCTTGTCGGCCGAGATGCCGGCATCGCGCAGACAGGCCTTGGTCGGGGTGATGGTGCGCTCGAACAGAGAATCGCAGAGCTGCTCCATCTTCGCCCGCGACAGCTTGAGGGCGATGTGCTTCGGGCCCGTGGCGTCGGCCGTGATGAAGGGCAGGTTGATCTCGTACTGCTGCGACGAGGAGAGGGCGATCTTGGCCTTCTCGGCCTCTTCCTTGATGCGCTGCAGCGCGTCGGCCTGCTTGCGGAGGTCGAGACCCTGGTCTTTCTGGAACTCGGCAAGGATCCAATCGATGATGGCGTTGTCCCAGTCGTCGCCACCCAGGTGGGTGTCGCCGTTGGTGGCCTTCACCTCAAAGACGCCGTCACCGATCTCGAGCACGGAGATGTCGAAGGTGCCGCCGCCGAGGTCGTACACGGCGATCTTCTCGTCCTTCTTCTTGTCGAGACCGTAGGCCAGCGAGGCCGCGGTGGGCTCGTTGATGATGCGCAGCACCTCGAGACCGGCGATCTTGCCGGCGTCTTTGGTGGCCTGACGCTGGGTGTCGTTGAAATATGCCGGGACGGTGATGACGGCCTGAGTGATCGTTTCGCCCAGGCGGACTTCGGCGTCGGCCTTGAGCTTGGCCAAGATCATGGCGCTGATCTCGGGCGGGCTGAACGCCTTGGGCTTGCCCTCGACATCGACCTCGATGTGGGCGTCGCCGTTGGAAGCGCGGACCACCTTGTAGGGCACCCGCTTCAGCTCCTCCTGGACTTCGTCGAACTTGCGACCGATGAAGC
>JACCDO011872749.1_pt1 | contig 19981 bp, 19 predicted proteins | sample 7446101 | NCBI WGS metagenome assembly JACCDO01 (sample SAMN15323440, study PRJNA562643) | freshwater metagenome | isolation source: river surface water | place: USA:Blue River Watershed | collected 2017-08-16
CATACTATTGGTAATTCTGGGCATTGTCGCTGCGTTATTGGGCTATGAAAGTTATGATTCCGGTTGGGGCGGCGGGGGTGTATATACTGATTGGACCGTATTTTTCACAGTCGTAGGTGTCTGCACTGCTGTTTTGGGATTCCTGATGACAGTTGTTGGTGGAGCATCAATGTCCCCCTCTAGTTTGAGAGGTATGATGGGCGCATTTACCATTTTTGCCAGCATTTTCTCCGGGATTGGCCTCATAAAATCAATCAGAGATTACAACGATGTTTGCAAATTCGTTTCTATAGGCGCTTTTGCACTATTGGCCATCATGTGGATTGTTGGGTTATTGATGTAGTAGAAGTTTGCAAGCGTTTTTAATATTTCTCTATAATATTGATGAATGCCCACCCTCGTAATCATCTTTATTGTCATCATTATGTTCGCCTGGATTTTCAAATCGGTCAACAATTTCAAATTGATTGAATCTGCGACAAAATCTCACCGTGGAAATGGTTCAGAAAGAGACTTGGTACTTACTTTAAGAAAGAGTAATTTTCACCCAGATGCCATTTACCACGACTTATATTTCCAAAAAAGAAATGGCTCGTTTGTCCAAATTGATTTGGTACTCGCAACACCTGTTGGCTTAATTGTTTTCGAAGTAAAAGATTACAGTGGGTGGTTGTTTGGTAATGGAAAAAACACTTATTGGACTCAGGTCCTTTCTTATGGCAAACAAAAGTATCGCCTTTATAACCCTTTGCTACAGAATCAGCGCCACATAGAAGAATTGCGAAAAGCCTCCGCACAATTTTCACAAATTCCTATGTTTTCTGTCGTGGTGTTTTATGGGAATTGCGAACTCAAAAAGTTGAATAATATCCCCAATGACACCTTTGTCATAAAGGAATACCAAATCAACCAGACTATTCAGCGAATTCTAGAAAACAATCCCCCAGCGAACTATTCTAACAAACGCGAGGTCATTCAAATATTATCTTCTGCAAAAACTAACGGCGATAACAAAACTATCCTCAAAGACCACGTAAATTACGTTAAAGATGTAAAACGAAATATGGGTTCGAGAGACGGAAAAATTAGGTCTTCTTGGGAATTCGAAATTTTGCCTTCTTCTTTCAAAAAAGCCATTCGGTTTTTACGGAAACTGCGATAACAACCTATTGAACAGCCATTTTCAAAGGCAATTCTCGGTACGATTTCACGAATCGACCATTGTACATTCCGGGAATCCAGCGGGGTGAATTTTTCAAAATACGAACCGCCTCCTTTGCAAATTCAGGACATTTCGTGCTCACTTCCAACACCTGAATATTCACAATACTGCCATCCACATCCACCACAAACCGCAATAAAACAGACCCACCGATGCCATTTTCCTGACATCTCGCGGGATACGTAAAATTATCCATCACATACCTTTGGAATGATTTGTCGCCTCCCTTGAATTGGGCTTTTTGCTCCATGCCACTGCTGTAAACCGAATCCTGATCAACCACCACAGAATCAGCGGCTTTAACCGCAACAGGTGTTGAACTCTGCGCACGAATCGCGCCCATCAACAAGAACAATACCCCAAACAACACTGTGCTTTTCATGACTCAAATATAAGAAAATCAACCTCACCCATGAATTCAAATCCTCCTCCCATGGTATCGGCGGGTGAAAGTGTTTTGACCTAAGACACCGATTCGTTGAATGGGTTTTATTTATGGTAAGTTATGACAATAACCAATGAGTATTTTTAATTGGAAAGACCGAAATTTGCACCAAATTTTAAGGAACCCATATGACAGCAATTACAGTAGCCAAAGGCGATGGAATCGGTCCAGAAATCATGGACGCCACTCTCAGCATTCTAAAGGCAGCAGGTGCCCAATTAGAAATCGACGAAATAGCCGTTGGCGAAAAAGTGTATTTGGCTGGGAATTCTTCAGGTATTTCACAGGAAGCTTGGGAAACCATACGCCGCAACAAGGTTTTCTTGAAATCTCCCATTACCACACCTCAAGGTGGTGGTTATAAAAGCTTGAATGTTTCTACCCGAAAATTCTTGGGATTGTATGCCAACGTTAGGCCTTGCAAAAGTTTGCATCCGTTTGTCACCACCAAACATCCAGTGATGGACATGGTGATCATCCGTGAGAATGAGGAAGATTTATACGCAGGTATCGAACACCAACAAACCGATGAAGTGGTACAATGTCTTAAATTGATCAGCAGACCGGGTTGCGAGAAAATTGTTCGATACGCTTTTGAATATGCGAAACAACAAAACCGCAAAAAGGTCACTTGCTTCACCAAAGACAACATCATGAAGCAAACCGATGGTTTGTTTCACCAGGTATTTGATGAAATTGCCAAAGAATATCCAGAAATTGAAAATGAGCATTGGATCATTGACATTGGGGCCGCCAAATTGGCCGACACCCCCGAGGTATTTGATGTGATTGTGATGGGCAATTTGTATGGCGACATCCTCAGCGATGTAGCTGCACAAATCACTGGTTCTGTAGGACTTGCGGGCTCTGCCAACATTGGAGAAGAGTGCGCGATGTTTGAAGCCATTCATGGATCAGCACCGATGATTGCAGGCCAAAACATTGCCAACCCATCAGGTTTGTTGCAAGGAGCTATAATGATGTTGAATCACATCGGACAAACAGATGTGGCGGAAAAAGTACAAAATGCTTGGTTAAAGACGTTGGAAGATGGTACCCATACATTTGATGTATACAAGGAAGGCAGCAGCAAGAGAAAAGTGAGCACCGATGAATTTGCCAAGGCGGTCATCGCCAACCTAGGTAACAAGCCCACCCTATTGACACCAGTTTCATATGCAAACTCTGCGGCTTTGAATTTGCCGAAATACAAGCGCAAAGCGGCCACTGAAAAAACCTTGGCGGGCGTGGATTTATTTGTGCATTGGACGGGTGAAAACCCCAACGAAATCGCTGAAAAAGCGAAGAAATTGGAAACGGAATCTGTGGAGTTAACCATGATCACCAACAGGGGTATTAAGGTATGGCCAGAGGGTTTCAGAGAAACGTTTTGTACGGATCATTGGCGTTGCAGATTCAAACCCACTGAAGGGCATGAGATCACCAAAGCCGATATCATTGCGTTGCTAACCAAAGCGTTGGACGAAAACATCGACACCATCAAAACCGAGAACCTTTACAACTTCAACGGCAAGCCGGCCTATTCCTTGGGCCAGGGACAATAAGCGTAAAAGTCCAAGATCATTTTTTTCTTCGATATTTCCCTCGGGTTTGGTAGTAATACCTGCTTCGGGCTTGACTCTTATAAGCGTTGGATTTGAGGCTGACTGATTTGCGCACATGTCCTTTTCGATACCTACCTCGACTGTCGATGGACGGCTTCACGTATGTCATTCCCCCCTTGCGATTATCATCAATGGGCTTGACGTCACAGGCCGCTAGCAGCAACATTATCGCACCAAAAACAGACAACAATAAGCGTTGCCATCTCACAGAGTTTTTCATTTATTACAAACCTAGGTGAAATGACATTAAACTACGAATTCAATTTCCGGAAGACTTTGTTAGCGTTCACGTTTCTTGGATTCGAACTGATTATAAACAACAAGTATCACCAATCCAAAAACCACTGATGATAGAATCAATAGAGTATTAATGAGTCCGGAAGCGGAGAAAGACAAACGAATTAATATTGTAGAGATCACAAAACCGGAGTTGCGAATGACTGTGTGAAATTCATCGGTATGAAAAAATGAAAAAAGTAGGACAATCACATCTGCAATGATCAAGATGGTAAAAAACTGTTCAAAAAATATATTGTTTAAGTTTTTAAAAGAAATGGCACTTGTATCGTGAAGAAATACGCCATAAATCAACCAGTTTGCGAAAGAATACACAGACAAGATCACAAGCGCGGGGACAAGAATCGTAGCCAGTACTTTTTTGATCTTTATAAATCTGGCTACACCTTCTAATTGTGAAGGGTCTATCGATTCAATACCGCTATGAGCTTTGGCGATTTTGTTGAATAAATAAATCAAATAAAACAGTCCCAAAGATGCCAAAAGATCATAAGTAAACTGTAAATCGTAATTGATTTTGAACCAATCTTTGGTGAGTGAAATATTCGATAAATCCTTGAACAGTCTGCGGATGATGATGAGGGTGATGATTTCATATTGTTTGTTGATATAGGTAGTAAATGATTTCGGTAAATAAAAAATCAATAAGTACACCTCATAGAGCAAAATGAATGAAAAAGGTGTGTAAATCGCAGCGATCGGACTCTTCAACAATTCGGAATTTTTGTCGAACGGCAACAAACCAAAATCAACCAAAAAAATAATCGACAAATGCACTAAAAAACTGATGATCGAAACAGTGAGAACAACCCGCTCACTGCGTTTTTTGACTTGATCAGACAACAACAGCTTATGTAATAGGTCAAAGTTTAAGGCGTGCATTATTTTTGATTTTCTCATAATGAACAAAAAGACGTTCATTTAGTTCGATGTGCAACTAATTAAATTTCAAACAATTAATTAGATAATTGCATTTTAACAGAACCAATCAACACTTGTATTGTTACCTTTAAAATTCAAATGAAAAAAGCAATGTGGTCTATCTTGGTAATTGTGGTGGTGGTAGGGATTTCTCTGCTTGTGGTTGCGTTTAAATCACGCGACATCGAAACACCCGATTACAAGGTGGTGAAAAGTTTGGGCGACGTTGAAATTCGGCGTTACCCCAAAATGGTTGTTGCCCAAACCTCGTTGGCCAGCAACTCTTTTGAAAATGGAGGTAGCAACGGATTCAGGACCATCGCGGGATATATATTCGGGGGTAACGAAGCCAATCAAAAAATCGCCATGACGGCCCCGGTGGTGATGAACATGGGCGATTCTGCCACCATGTATTTTGTGATGCCCAAGGAATACAGCAAAAACCAATTGCCCACCCCCACTTCTAAAAACGTTCAAATCTTGGAGGAATCCGAAAAAACGTTGGCGGTGATTTCTTATGGCGGATTTTCATCAGACAAAGACATCGAAAAGTATCGTGAGAAATTGGCAGTAGCGCTAGAGCAAAACCAAATTCAAACCAAAGGAAACTACATGTACATGGGTTACAATGCGCCATGGGATGTGGTTAACCGCCGAAACGAGGTGGCCATTGAAGTGATCTTGGAATAATATCAGGCCACATCGGCCTCAATATCTGCCGCGAAGACCCGCGACCAACCAACGGCCATTTGCGATTATCCTTAATCAAATCCATCAATTTTACGGAATATCGCAAAAACTACATTTTTGAATGGGAATTGCCATCAATTATCCGTTGTTTTGCCTTTCATGTCGATGCTGTTGTACCCCTTTGCCTGGAGATATTGGTCCAAAAACACCATATATACCCCATTGGCGAGCATCGTTTTGTTGAGTTGTTTTTTACGCAAAGGGAAACCCTTTTTCTGCACAGCGGCCAACCCCAAAATCACCATGGCCGGATTGGCCAACGATTCCAAATACGAAGTTTACAAACACATCCCCTCCAAATACATCCCCACAACGGTTTTTGTTCCCAAAGAATCAACCTGGGAAGAGGTGAAAAACCTGTTTGAGTCCCATCGATTGGCGTTTCCGATTTTCGCGAAGCCCGACATTGGAGAAGGCGGTTTGGGGGTGAAGAAAATTGCCAATTGGGAAGGCCTTCAAGAGTACTATCAATTGCATCACATCGATATCATCCTTCAAAATTGCATCCCGTATAGCATGGAATTTGGTGTGATGGTGCATGACGCCAACGGGAAGTTAGAAATCAGCAGTTTAACGGAGCGAGCGCATTTTCAGCTCATCGGCGATGGCACAAGTTCCATTTTGGCGTTGATCAAAGCCAACAAAACCTATCGATTTAGGGCAAAAAAAATCTTGAGTGCATTGGGTGAAGACGGCCAAAGAGTCCTTAACAAAGGAGAAGTATTTAAACCGATTTCCTTGGGCAATTGGAGTTATGGGGCCACGTTCATTGATCGCAGAGAATGGATCAATGATGAGCTCACGGCGATCTTCCAAAAAATGAATGATGAGATTGGCATGGTGCACGTGGGTAGGTACGACATACTCGCACCCTCTTTTGAAGCGATGTTGCGTGGCGAGTTTCAAATCGTTGAAATCAACGGCATCAAAAGTGAATTGATCCATGTTTTCGACCCCAAATACAATTATTTCAGCGCTTATGCGCAAATTCTGAAACACTGGTATTTGATGTATAAGATTGCCAAACGGAACGTAAAAGCCGGGGCAAAACCGGTTCCCTATCGCATCGCAGCGGAACATATGCTATGTCATTTCCGCAGCAGAAAAGCAGATATTCCCACCCGAAAAAATTGATCATTTTGGCTCAATTCGTCGGGCCCAACAAATCCGCTTCTCGACGATTTTTGTGGATTTCTTTTGTCTCAAACCCCAATTCAACATATCCATTTCTGATTGTATCTTGATTGGCTATGTCTGATAAAAATTTTAACAATCCATGGGAAGACCCAATGAATTTGAGCTTTGAGCACAGCGAAAAAGCCAACCCCATCTTAGACCAATTGGAGGCATTGAGCAACGCCATCGTTCAGTTGCAAGACACACCCAACGTTTCGTTAACCGAAGTACCCAACTTGCTTCACGTCGCCAAAGAGCTCCAATTAAATCCCACGCAAACCGCCATACTATCTCTGGTGGCATTGTCGACCCCCAGCTGTGACCCATTAACGGAAAAAACGGTCATCAAACTGCTCTCACATTTTTTCAATGGTAAGCGCGCCATCGTGCAGCAGTCCATCCAATCGCTGATGAACGACAAAATCATTTCGAGGGACATGGAATCAGAAACAGATTTCCATCTCACACATCGTTACAGACGGGCCCTGCATACTGGGGATATCAATGCGATCATAGCCCTCAAGCCATTTGGGCTATTGCCTTTTTTGAGAAATTTCATCGACCAGGTGATGAGCGATCACAGCTATCATCCCTACGGGCGAATGATAGGTCCGAGTATCCAATTAACGGATCACAATTTGTGCGTCGACAGAAACAGACATTTGGCTTGCGTGAAATATTTGAAAAGGAAGATTGAAAATCATCCGCAAGAAGATATCGGCGCGATGTTGTTTTTGGCGGTTTTGGCAAGGCGCGTAATTGTAGACGAGCCAGTGACGTTGAGTGAATTTTTTGAAAGCATAGACAAGCCCCACTGGGAAGTGAAATCATTCAAAAAAAGCGAAATACATACTGAAAGTTGGGCGCCATTGAAAGACGGCTATTTTGAGGTTTCGGGCAAAGATTTGTTGGATGACGATTTGGAAATTGCCATCACCGATGAGGGGATATCCGCCCTTTTGCCTGAACTGAGCGCAGATGTTTTGGAGAGTTTGTTGGAAGCCAAGCAAATTACTGTGCCCCACAAATCCCCAGAGAACATTCACCCACAAAACCTAATATTCGACCCCTCTACTGAAGCTTTACTCAGGCCCATGCACAAACTCATGCAGCCAAAAATCAGGCAGAAAATCAACCAAAAATTGAATCCCAAGCACCAAGGCATTTGCATTTTGTTGTATGGCCATCCGGGTACGGGCAAGACCGAATTCTGCTTGCAGTTGGCCAAGGAGCACAACATGCCCATCATGGAGGTAAATGTGGCCAACATTCAAAACAAATGGGTGGGTGAAAGTGAGAAGAACGCCCGAAAACTGTTCAAGCAGTATGCGAAATTGCGAAAGCAATCGAACCGTGAGTGCATTTTGCTTTTCAATGAAGCCGATGCATTGTTCAGCAAACGGGTGGATGTAGACAGCTCTGTAGACGCCATGAACAACGCACTAAAGAACATCTTTCTCGAGGAAATGGAACAATTCAATGGTGTACTCATGGCCACAACCAATTTAACAGGCAATTTAGACCCTGCCTTTGAGCGAAGGTTTTTATTCAAGGTACGATTTGATCGACCCACACCCGAAACCACAGCAAAAATTTGGCAGCAATATTTCAAGGGAATGAATGCAGATGATGGCAAAAATTTGGCCCATCGATTTGATTTCTCGCCAGGAGAAATATCGAATATTCAGCGGAAGTACATCATCGAAAAGGCGTTGGGCAATAACTCCAAGCGCTTCGATTTGATTTTATCGCTCGCAGGAAATGAAAAAATACAATCATCACCCAGAAATGGACAAAAAGCGATGGGCTTTTAGGGTTAGCGCTTTATCCAACATTTGAGGTGATTGTTGAACGACTGATTCACCAAATCATAATTCAGGGGCATTTCATCGCCCATACCATAATACGAAGCCACGCGGGTGCCTTTGGGCATGTTTTGCAACTGTTTGCGAACAAAACCCGCGTAAATGTGGTAATAATCCTCATCCAATTCGATGGATTCATCGATCGCAGAAAAAGGCTCTAGGTGTTCATAAAACGGATTGTACAGGTAAAATCCCGTGTAATCCTTGAAATTCAAGTTCATGGCATTGCCACACAAGAAACTCACGTTGTTGAGCCCCGATTGATCGGCCAATTCATCGGCCATGGTGCTGAGTGTATTCCTTTGTTCGATGCCAAAAAAGTGGGCATTCTCCATGAGTGCCGCGCCCATCAAACAGAATTTACCCACGCCAGAACCCACATCCAAAATGCGGTGTCCCCGCCCCTCCTCCGCGCACAAAAACTGTACGGCTTGTAAGGCCACATCACAGGGTGTGTAATGCGTGGATGTATGACGTTTCGTAAATGCATTCAAACAAGCATCAAATTGCTCATCGGAAACCACATCGCCCCGTTTGATGGCTTGAACCCACGCTGATATCCCTGATTTCATTGGACTTTACTCGATGCCATACCCTGCATCAAATGTGGTTCAAATTTACTTCAATTCAGCGCCATCCCATCAGTTGCGATTTTCCGTATTTTCAAAAAGTAAATTTACGGATTATCACAAGTCGATTTTTCCTTTCACTACTTTGCTTTAGTTTTGATTTACAGTAATCAAAAACACGAAATCTCATGGAAACAAATGCATTGAATTGGCCCTCTCAGCGCAACAAACGCAAGTGGGCAATCATTTGGTTGTTGTTCATTTTTATCATGATTTTGATCTCTTCTTGTGCCGTACAACCGCGTTACCACAACCGGGGATTTCACGTTACTTTCTCGCAACCCTCAAAGCATCAAAATATTGCGCTGGCGCAAAAATCCGCCCATCGAAGTAAAACCACAGACACTGCAAGGGCCATGCACATCCCGGCAAATCTTATCAACGCTGGGGGTGATGAGTGGTGGTTGTATCACAAAAGACTTACAGACAGTATTACCGAACCCCTGCGCACCATGACCATCGTGGGCGACACCTTCACCATGCACGGGAAATTGGTGGGCGCCAATGAAAACGGCATTTTCTTATATAATCCACACGAGCCCTTGTTTTGGGTATCCAAGCGAACCTATGGGAAAATGCAAACCGCCATCCGAGAGCACGTTCTGTATGTCCCATATAAAAACATCAACAAAATCAAAACAGGTGGCACTTTGGCCAGCAGATTGGAAAGGATTTTAGATTTACTATTCAAAACGCTGTTTTGGGCCTTGGGTGTTATTGGGTCAATTTTGGGAATAATCACCGCAGACAATACAATTTTTGGTGGTTCTTCTACCCTAGAGGTCATCATTGTTGTGGCTGCCATTTTGGCCTTCGTTGCGGCATTGATTGCCACCATATTGCTGAGCATCGTTTTAGTCCCAATCGTTTTCTTAGCGATGTTGCCCTTTAGCCGAATGAAAGGTCGGTTTTGGGCCATCAACAAAAAGGTAACTCGGGGAAAGGCATTTTTTGATTTCATCAAAGCCAGAAACGAACGCTATCGTCTATACAAAGACAATTTCTAGGGCTTAGGGGTATCGTTTTTTACGGGCGGAGACACCGCAGTATCCGATTCCAAGATCAACATGGGAATACCCATAGTATTGGGTTTGGAAATGTACTCCTCCCCATTGAGTACCGAATTGAGAATGCTCTTACGTTTTTGATAGAGATTCCCTTGCTCGTCGGTATGCATCACATTTTTCTTACTTAACAGGTTGCCCGAAACCACCCGATCGGCCATTTGCTCTAAATCTGTTAACACAAATTCTTCCGTATTGTATCGCGAAATCACATGACCATCTCTCCTGCCCTCAGAAATCATCACCAATGGAAAATCATTGGGCGTGAATTGGCTATTGGAAAACCAACGGTGGCTATTTACCCATTCCGGAAAGTCGTTGCCGCTTGGATCGCCATTGGTTCTGTGCACTTTAGACGGCGACAATCCCCGCACATTGTGAACGGCTGTTGCTGCAGGCACCACAATAAGACCTGCGCCCGATTCGTTGATGGCAAAATCGCCAGCATCTCTCATGGAATGTCCTTTTCTCACATTTCTAATGGCCGCATAAGGGATAAACATCAGATTGGCTCCATCGCCCAGAAAAAGTCCTTTCGCGTTGCAAGTGACCAAATATCCACCCAATTGATGCCCCCAATCCCATTGCCCCACCTGGGGATAGGTATCAAATTCTCTCCATCTGTGGCGCATGAATCTGACAGTAATCCAATGAAATCGCCATAAACGGTTGATCTCGAATGGATGTCCTCCCTTGGGGTGAGGTAGGTTCGACAATGAATCAAAATAGTGTGGACCCACGAATCTCGGGTTTGGACTTGCAGTGTGTACCCAGTTGTATTCAACGGGGCCGGTGGGTGTTCTTTTGAAATACAATTTCTCAAATACACCTTCGCCGCCATAGGCCTCTCGCTGTGGACGATCATTGGGACTGAAGGGATAGAGTTCTTGGGCGAACGAAACGTTTAAAGAACCCAATAAAAACATAGCGAATAGTGTGATTCTTCTATGAGACATATTCAAAATTATTGCGACGAGCACGAAAGACAGTTGCAATATTCCGTAAATCTCAGCAGGTATTTTAAGGATTTTCGCAACTGCCCAGATTGATCCGCGGATTCAACCCTCATTCTTGGGCTACCCCAGGCCGTTCAGCGATGATACACAAAATAATAATTTAGAAATTCCATTGTGCTTCAATATATTGCAAATCGAATTTTCATTTTTGAAACATGCATCCATACTTTCAACCCAATAAAGATTTTTGTGCCGGATCAACAGAACATATCATTGCCGTTCTTTTGGTGGTCTGTTTGGGCATCATCGCCACCCGATGGGCTAAAAAATCTTCGCCAGCGAAGCGCGACCAAATCACCAAAGGATTTGCTTGGATACTGGTGATGAATGTTTTGGTTTGGCAAGTGGTGAAATCGTATGTGAGCTTTTTACCCGAATCCGACCCTGCTTATGTAAAATACAATTGGGGCGAAGACCTCCCCTTGAACCCATGCAATTGGTTGGCGTTTTTGGCATTGGCGTACAGCTATACCAAGAAAGAATGGCTCTGGCCCATCATGTATTTTTTTGTGTGGGTTTTCACCTTCAACGCCATCATCACGCCGGCCTTATACGAAAACTTCCCCCATTTCAATTTCTGCAAATTTTGGATCAGCCACACCGGCTTGGTGATGTTTGTGATTCACTTGCTTACACTCAGGCAACCTGAATTAAAAATGAAACAGTTGTTTCAGGCCTATGCCGGATTGCAAGTCTTCACAGTCACTTGCCTGATCATCAACTACATGGTGGGCGATACAGCGAATTATTTCTTTTTGGCCCACAAACCCTTTAGCGCATCCATTTTAGATATACTCGGACCTTGGCCTTGGTACATCATTCAGGGCGATGTGATTGCATTGGGTTTGTTTTTCTTGGCTTGGGCACCCTACAAAATTTCGCGTCACTTGCGGTTGCGCTCTGCCCAGTAAACTAGATTAAAACCCAAGCGCGTCGCCGCCTTTGGGCATCATCAACATCTCCGCGTTGTATTTGGTTTCGTTGTTTTTCACCACATATTCGGTGACAATTCTACCATCGGCGCGTTTGTAGCAATACAGCCTCAAATTGATAAAATACGTCATGTTTTCCCAAGCGATTTTTTGAATGTCGCTGGTAATCAACAAAGGGGATTCTGCACCAGGTGCAGCGGGTGTGGGTGCCACATATCTCACCGAAGTACCATCGGCGAAAAAGCAGATTTCTGGCGTGATATATCGCTTCGAAATCTTGGCAACCCTGGCAGTAAAAGCCGCATGCACGCTATCGGGAGCAAATGCCTTCTCGGTAATCACAACCCCTTTATACACCAACCTCGAAATGGGCGTAAAATAAAAGCGCAATTCAATTTTTTCGCCGGCCATCTTGCCCACCAAGCGATAATCCTCGCTGTTTTTGGCCACCAATTTCAATCCTGATTTGGTAAATGCCGCCGCAACAGAATCTACATCGCCAATGATGTCAATCATATTGATGCGCTGGGCTGAGAGTTGACCCGTTGAGAAAACCATCATCATCGCCACAATCAAGGCAACAAAAACATGCTTGGGAGCGAAAAAGAAGTTCTGGAAGCGGTTGATTTTCATGAGCGATGGGATTGCTGGGATATTCAAATTAGTAACATCCCATAGTATCAAATGCAATGCCAAAACTACATCTGCAACTTGTTGATGTAAAACACGCGGCGCTTGCCTGAACCAGATTTTTTGATTGTTTGAAACCCGTAAGCCACAAAATAAGGTCCGTACCAGTGGCGCATGGTGGCGGTTGACTGTCGGATTTTCTCATCTTCATCGCCAGTACTGATGACCTCGGTTTGTTTCTTATCGATTTCTATGCCCGCGTGGCTGAAGGTTTTGCTCACCAAATACCGATCATTGGCATAACTCAAGGTCACTTGATTGGCTACAGACACATTCAAAGAAATGTTGTGTACAATGGTCATTGGCAGATCCACCAATCGCATGCCCAAGCACTGATCCATTTTACGCTCTCCGTTGATATCGAACTTCACCACAATGGCGTGGGTATATTGGTAACCGTCGAACACCCTGCGGGTTTGGGGCTTGCCGTTTACGTAATAGGTTTCGGTGTGATATTCGGGATAAAAGGCTTCCCCAACCAAAAAGTATCCATCCGCAGTAGAAACAATGGGGTGAATGGTCATGAGGTAATTGTACGCCAATTCTCTGCCTTCATCAGCAGCTCTTTCTTTTCTACGCTCGATTCGATCTTGCGTTTTCTTGGGCAAAAATTCAACAAAATTCTGGAGATCTAAAAAGTTGGTAAACTTCACATATTTGAGGGTACTAGCATCGCTTTCTGCAAAGAAAATCCCTTGGGCAGCGCTGGCCAACTTGGTACGTACGTTTTTCGTATACGTCCCGCTATAGATGTACTTGGATTTTGAAATCGCCGATACTTTCACATCCATCAACAGCGCTTCAGGTCCGGGAGAAATATCTACATTGCCCACCATCTCACCATTGGCATTGTATCGAATACACCATCGTTTTGGACCCACTTTTGATTTATTGATGCCATAAACCAGGGAAACTTCACCTGTGTTTGACAAGTCCTGCAAATTGATGATGCCCAACGCTTTCGCCTTGAAACCCGCGGGAATGGGGACCTGCTCAACCTGTATATCCCCTGTTTTCCAATCGATAAACAATAAGGTAGGTCCCGTTTTTGTGCGAGCAGCAATCACCGCTTGGTTGTTCACAACCGTAAATTGTTGCGCGATTCCTTTGATGGGAAATTCACCCGACACCTCTACCGGCTTGATCTTCCCCCTGCGTGGGATGCTATGAATCACAAATTTCGTTCTGGAATAAATGAACTGGTGAAAATGTGTGGGCGACAAAAAACTAAATGTGCTTAACGCAACAGCCCGGTCTACAGGGAGCAAAACATCCTCAACCTCAGACAAACTCGTGCTGATCACGTTGTATCTAAACATATAAACGCCATCGTCTGCTTTGCTGCTTCGCGATGTCATCATCAAACCATCCTCTCCCATTTGCGAAACCCTCTCATTCAAGTACCCATCTTTCGCATCAAATTCCTGTCGGGCCGCATTCTGAGCCACTGGCAATTTGTTGGATTGTGCGTTGGAAAAACCTGAAACGAAAAGGACAACTGCACACAACATGGTGCGGAGTGCTAGGCAAAATTGAATTCTCATGGGCTTAAATTGTATCACGAAGATATTGAGAACAGCGAAAATCTGATAACCAACAAGGATATTTGCAGAATGCAATCCAAAGCACTCGCAACCACATTGTTGTCGTTTTTTACCCTGTGTTCAGCCCAAGCTCAAAAACCGGCCATTCAAAAAATCCTGTTTATTGGCAACAGCTACACGGCCGTGAACGATTTGCCCAATTGGACAAAACAAGTGGCCGAGAGTTTGGGTGACACCTTTGAATTCACAGCGATATCGCCCGGAGGCACCACATTTAAGCGACATAGCACAGATCCGCAGGTATTGGCAGAATTGGCCAGCGGTGTATATGACGCCATCGTTTTACAAGAACAAAGTCAGCTCCCCTCTTTCCCACCCCAGCAGGTTGAGGCAGAGTGTTTTCCTTATGCCAAAACCTTGGTTGATTCGGCCCGATCCGCAAAAAAATGTGTGCAAATTCTGTTTTATATGACGTGGGGCCGACAAAGTGGCGACGCTTCTAATTGTGCATTTTGGCCACCGGTTTGCACATTTTCAGGCATGAATGAGCTGTTGCGACAGAATTACATCGCCATGGCCAAAGACAACAAAGCCAACGTAGCCCCTGTTGGGAGTGTGTGGCGCGATGTAAGGGCCAGCAGTTCAATAGAGTTGTATCAAGGCGATGGATCACACCCGTCTGCGGCCGGCACGCACTTGGCTGCCATGACCATTTACCGGAGTTTGTTTTCAAAGGATGTTACTTCAACGGCTTTCCATCCGGGCATCACAGACACAGACCACAACCTGATCCGAGGCATTGCCAATCGCATTGTAAAAGATTCCAGCACATTGTGGCAGTACGATACCTGTTACGCGCAAAAACTGTCTGTTCACAACGGCCCCAAATCTGGGCAAAAATCCAACGTTGTGTGGCACATCGAGAATCAAACGCTGAGCATTGATTGGGGTTTAAACGCCGGCATGAATTACCGAATTGTGGACGCATTGGGTAGGGTTTGGGCTGAATCACCACGCGGAATGATGAGTGAGAACCGAAAAACCGTATTGCAAATCAACCATTGGGTTCCCGGTCGGTATTTCTTGGTCACACCCAATGGCACCACACCCCTATTTGTGCCCTAACACCCCTATTCTTACCCTAATTATTTTTTGCGATTTTCCGTAAACCCGAAAAAATCTTTTTGCGATTTTCCGTAACAACAAGATCAAATCGATAACAATTTGGTAAAAAACGCAAAAGATTGTTCCAATTCAACCGTGAATGGAGAACGGCGCCATTTCCTTGCCATTCACTTGTGCCATGAATGAAATACCTTTGTTTATGATGCTGCCTTGATGCAGTGTTGTTTGAACCCAATATGCTGTCTGAGTTACCCCTTGTACCCGGTCGGGGCCTTTCTACCCGAACTGCCACAGAATTGCGGCAAGCATTTATGCGGGAGCATGGCATCGTACATGAGGCAATGGGCAATCATCACCTCGACACCCAATCCATCCAAAACAACATCGAATCATTCATTGGCAGCACCGAAATCCCCATTGGATTGGTGGGTCCAATCGTCTTCAACCAAAACGGCGTTCAAGAATTGGTATACGCGCCAGTAGGCACATTGGAAGGGGCTTTGGTCGCCAGCATGAACCGTGGAGCGAAGGTGATCGCGCGCAGCAACGGTTTTCAGGCACAAGTTGAATGGCAAAGGATGGTGAGATCACCCATGTTTTTGTTTGAAGACGAAACGCACATGGAACCCGTAATGACATGGATTCCTCTGCATTTCAAAGCCATCAAAGAACACGCCGAAGAATATTCCAACCACGCCAAATTGCTTCAAATTGTATTGGAGCCGCTGGGAACTGCGTTGAATCTGAAATTCATTTACGAAACAGGGGATGCTTCGGGGCAAAACATGACCACCACATGCACTTGGCATGCGCTGTTGTATATGGCTGAGCGATTGAGGTCGGAACTCCCTGAATGTTGGTTCGAATTCATCATTGAGGGCAATGGCGCATCGGACAAAAAAGTATCGCAAAGCAACATCACCGAAGGCAGAGGCGTAAGGGTAACGGCTCATTGCGATATACCCCGACAGGTAATTCATGAGGTGTTGCGCACCACACCAGAAACCATACTGAAGTATTTCGGTCCTTCGGTTGAGTACGCAAAAAAATCAGGCATGGTGGGATTCAACGTGAATGTGGCCAACGCCATCGCGGGGATTTTTGTGGCGACCGGACAGGATTTGGCCTGCATACATGAATCAAGCACTGGATTTCTCAATTTGGAAGCCTTGGGATCTTCTATTTACCCAGATGGCATAAGAATCACCTTGTTGCTACCCAATTTGGTGATTGGCACCGTGGGTGGCGGTACTCATTTGGCCAAACAATCAGAGGCCTTAGAGATGATGGGCTGCTTGGGCAGTGGCAAAGTGAAACGTTTTGCACAACTCATCGCAGGGTTTGCCATGGGCTTAGAAATATCTACTTATTCGGCCATCATGAGCGGAGAGTTTGCCAAAGCCCATGAAAAATTGGGACGAAACAAACCCGTATCGTGGTTGTTGAAATCTGAAATCACACCAGAATTCCTCAACACGTTGGTGCCAAATTTGCTAAACAACGAACAAATCCTTTCACTTTCGTGGAGAGACCAACACCAACTCGAAAACGGCATCATCACCAACATCACCCGAAAAATCAGCAACAAACTGATCGGATTTATTCCGCTACACCTTCAACTCAGCAACGGGAGCGATGAACGCATATTAATCAAATCAAAAGCCTTAGACACCGAAGTCATCAAGGGATTGCACTTGATTTCTGCCTCCATCGATACAGCACTGGCCGATTTGATCAAACTCCATCAAAAGCAATTGGAATACAACCAATGTCATTTGAAGGAAACGGTCATTTACGAACACTTGCAGCAAGCGGGGTTTGTGGCCATGCCCAAATTTTTAGGGAAGTACATTCATACCCAGCGTGAAATTCATTTGCTCATCCAAGAGTGGATCAAAACAGAGCACATCGCACTGAGCAACAGTGAAAATCACCCAGAAAACTGGACCGATGATTGGATTCAAGTATCGTTGAGCAGCATCCAAACCGCCCACAAGGTGCTGGAAACCCTACCCCAAAGCAGGCCCGATTTATTCAATGAATTCAAGCCTTGGCATTCCCTGAATTTGTATGGAAAGCTCATGAATATTTTGATCGAAGAGTGTGCAGACATTGACCACATTGAAGCACTTCAAGACATCAACGCCTCTTTGTTGACATTGGAATCGGACCAGGCAGCGGTTCGATGGCCCAAATCGCTCATTCACAACGACTTCAACCCCCGAAATGTATTGATGCGCAATAGTGGCATGCCCTGTATTTACGACTGGGAATTGGCGATGATTGATTTCCCGCAGCGCGATATCATTGAATTTTTGAGTTTCGTGTTGCCAGAAGACTTTTCAGCGCAATCTTTTATGTTGTACTTGAAAGAACATTATCTGGAGATTGTTCAACGCAAAGGGCCCGGACATGAATTGGGCTTTGAAGAATATCTACAGGCCACAGAAATGGCCATCAAAACTTACATCTGTTGCAGGGTATCGTTTTACGAAGTGTCTGGTATCGTGGCAAAATATGATTTTTCACCCCGCATCCTAGCGGTTTCATTGCGAATGCACCAAATCATTGAATCAGAATTGCAAAACGCATAACTTGCGAGCAATCTATCACAATGGGCCAATCAAACTGGATTTACATGTGGGGGGCATTAATTCCCTTGATCGTGAGCAATGTGCTCCACATGGTTTTGGTGAAAAAAAACTTGTGGTCCGTGCTCGCCAAACCCATCAACGCCAGGGCCTATGGCAAAAACAAAACTTGGCGCGGGCTGGTATTTGTATCATTGGTAAACGCGATGGTTTTCTGCATCATCCATTGGCCCAGCCTCAATGCTTTCCGTGGTTGGGAAGTCGTTGCGATAAATTTCTTCATCGGCTGGATGTACGGATTGGCCTACGTGCTTTTCGAGCTCCCCAATTCATGGCTCAAACGAAGGATGGGCATTCCCGCAGGTGGCTCTCCGGACCGTTTCAAGGGTCTGTTTATGCTGCTCGATAAAACAGATTCCGCTTTGGGGGTAAGCCTCGTTTTTTGTGTATTGCACCCATTTTCTTGGGGCGATACAGCCTTGTTTTTCATCACCGCTTCAGGCTTACATATCCTTTTCTCTTGGATTCTATATCTTCGAAAAATCAAAAAAGCGTTTTAAACCATCCAGTCAAACAACCCATGAGTAAAACCGCTACCCCATCGCCCCAAAAGGAAAACATTTGGAATCTGCCCAATGCCATCAGTTTGTATCGATTGCTTTCATTTCCTTTTTTGTTGTACCTGATTTTTGCGGGCAACGAATCTTTGTTTGCGACCTTGTTGTGTATCAACTTAGCCAGCGACGCCATTGATGGAATCATTGCGCGTGCGTTTAAACTGCAAACCGAATTTGGGGCACGTTTGGATTCTATGGCCGACTGGGGCACTTACATTTTGGCGTTTGTGGGCATTTACAATTTTAAGATGCCAGATCACGGCCATGATTTTTGGCTGCTTTATCCGTTCATCGGGTTGATTGTGTTCTACAACTTGTTTTCATACCTGAAATTCAAGCGATTGCCCAGCCTACACCTCTACAGCACCAAAGTGGGCGGCTATTTGCAAGGCATTTACTTTTTCGGACTGTTTTCTTATGGCTATTACGCGCCGATATTTTTCGTGGCGATGATTTGGGGTTGGTTGAGCAGCATTGAAGAAATCATCATTTTGGTACGAAGCAAATCACTGGCATCCAATGTGAAGGGATTGTATTGGATCCTCAAGCAAGAAAAAATCGCTTAGTGGCTTAATATTTTTGCCTCGCTAAAGGGCGCTGATTCATTTCAACGGGCCTCAATAAATCAAAGGAAACAAGCGCCAAGAACGGGCTTTGTATTTCTGGTAATTTTCGCCGAAATGACTTTCGAGCACCGCTTCTTCCACCGCAATTCGCTTGTAAGTAGATATCCAAACGGCCAACAACACCAGAGCGGTACACAAAAAACTCTGAAACGCAAGCCCATAACCCAATCCATAAATGTACATGCCGGTATAGCTCGGATGTCGAACCCATCGATACACCCCATCCGTTTTCAGTTGATGATCTTTGAGGATGCTCACTTTCACGGTGAACGCCTTTTTCAAGGAAGCGATGGCAATCCATCGAATAGACATGCCCACAACAAATAGGCAAACTGCGATGAGATCTATGAGGGGCAATTGGTTGAATTTCCACGGGTCTAATTGGGCCAAAACGAAAGAAAAAATGACCGAAAACGGCATCAGCACGCGAAAAATCCAAATGGTGTGATCGTCTTTTACATACGACAGATCCTTGTCACTCGCATTCTTCAGTGCGTTTGCGGCGATGGCTGATACGGCGATCACCCCAAACATCGATATGGGCAGCCACTGTATCATTTGTGACTGTGGGGATGTGCGGTGTAATGTTCAAATTGTTTATCGAACAGCACCCCATAAATCGCTTTGAAAACCGAAGTGGTTTTGGGCCGTTTCCACAACCCCAACCAAAGGGTAAACCAAGCAAGGTGTGGTATGTTGTGGTGGACATCGTGATTGCCGATGCCCATGCCCAAGGGAAACCAAAACGTGTTGCTTTCGTGTTCGTTGTTGTACCCCAGGTGCTCACACCAATGCCTGAGCACACTGAACGCATTGAGCACAAGTAAGGTTCCCAATACAAACCAA